>Ga0189289_10026_pt1 | contig 244302 bp, 206 predicted proteins | sample UW106minimetaG_FD_130313 | JGI IMG/M metagenome (GOLD analysis project Ga0189289, IMG submission 130313) | Marine microbial communities from the Costa Rica Dome - UW106 mini metaG | ecosystem: Environmental > Aquatic > Marine > Oceanic > Photic zone | place: Costa Rica: the Eastern Pacific... | reverse complement strand
TGGAAGCCTTTTACTCTTTGTCACAGTCCTTTAACTTAGCCCGCTAGGCTTGCAGGACTGTTTCGCGATTAAAAGGCTTCCATTTAGACCAAAATTCGTACACCAAAGGTCAACAGGCCCTAGACGATACCTGCCCAAACGCAATAATTTTCTCAAACGGCGTGGTGTCGGGTAATGTACCTAAGGCAAAACCACATGCATTGCCAAGCCTTGATTCACAGAAGGTGTGGGCGATGTCAATAAGGGCGTTGTCGTTATTAAGTGACGTAGCAAGAAGTGAACATGCTTGTAGCGCTAGCGCCAGTTGTTCTGTTAAATATCGGCTGCGCGTTTCCATATTCTGCGTGTTTGATAGCTCGTCGAATAGCTTACTAAGATGAATATCATAGTGCTTGTTTTTGCCTGCTTGTGTTTTAAGCTCGCTAAACAAAGCCTCTTTAACATTGGGCTCTTTGGCGAGTGCGCGCAGTACATCTAAACATTGTACGTTTCCGCTTCCTTCCCAAATAGAGTTCAGAGGCGCTTGGCGATAGTATCGTGGCATGGGGTTTTCTTCAACGTAACCAATACCGCCTAAACACTCTTGAGCTTCGTTAACAAACATAGGCGTGCGTTTACAAACCCAGTATTTTCCAATGGCGGTGGCCAGCCTTGCCAGTGCAGCTTCATGATTATTGCTCGATGCACTATCAACCGCTTTGGCAACGCGCATAGTGAGTGCAGTAGCAGCCGCACATTCAATGGTGAGGTCTGCCAACACATTTTGCATTAAAGGCTGATTGACTAAGGTCTTGCCGAATGCGTCGCGATGACTTACGTGGTGTAAGGCGTGAATCAGTGATTGTCGCATAAGTGCTGATGAGCCAATCATACAGTCTAACCGCGTAAGCGACACCATATCTATGATCACCGGCACACCACGGCCTTCTTCGCCAATCAAATATGCCGTGGCTTCCTGAAATTCAACTTCAGACGATGCATTGCTCCAGTCACCCAGCTTGTCTTTCAAACGCTGAATTCGCACGTTATTGAGTGCACCATTTTCCAACAACCTTGGTAGTAAAAAACAGCTTAGTCCGCCTTCGGCTTGCGCAAGTATAAGATGAGCGTCGCACATGGGGGCTGAGAAAAAGAATTTATGCCCTACGATATGGTAACTTCCATCAGCCTGTTTCACCGCTGTAGTGGTATTACGCCTAACATCCGACCCACCTTGTTTCTCAGTCATCCCCATACCAATAGTCAGTCCATGTTTCTGACTAGCTGGCAGGGAACGAGGATCATAGCCACCATTAATGGTTTTCTCTAGGTATACGGGCGGCAGCTGTTTTCCATACCGCATGGCCGGAATAGCTGCGTGGGTCATAGTCAGCGGGCAAGACGTGCCAGACTCAGCCTGATAATGCATATACATTAGCGCCGCCCTGAAGGTGTGTGCGCCTTCAATGCCTTCATGCTTCCACGAATAGTTGTGTACATTGTGCTGCATCGCACTTTCCATAAGCGCGTGATAGCTGGGATGAAATTCAACATCGTCAATGCGGCGGCCATAGCGATCGAATGTGTGGAGAGTTGGCTTATTCTTATTAGCAAGCTCTCCGTGAGCCATAAGTGCATCCCCCGCGATTTGACCATACTGGCCTAATAACCCTTCGTCATGCTGGTGGGATGATGGCAAATGCTGATCGACTAACACGCGCAGTAAGGTGTCATCACGCCACAAATTGTAGGGCATGGAAATGGTGGGTTGGTTTTCTACAACGTGCGTAACAAATCGATTTGATGAAGTCATGGCATTTCCACTTGGTGAATATACAAGGTGTACCTTTGAACTGGGCTTTTACTTTAAAGGGCTACGTTAAAGCACTATCTCCAAGTACTACCTTAAAACATTACATTAATGGTTGTAAATTGGTATTTTATGTAATGTTTGTGCGCGGCGCGTGTTTATATAATGATGAATGCGTATATGTTTGGCCTTAAGCCAATTTATATTTTAATTAAAATTACGTCCTATCTGAGACAAAGAAGTAAATAGAGTTTGCAATTAGAAAAACAGAAAAAGCCCAACGCAAGAAAGCTACTGCTAAAGCTATTGGGCTCCCGTGACAATATTCAAATGAATGCCAGCGCAGCTGTTCGCGTAGGGGCGCTGTTTGGTATTTCTGAAAATAACATTCGGGTAACGCTCACGCGTTTACAGTCTGCACAGCTTATTACCTTGGTTGAACGCGGTTTTTACAAGCTGGGCGACAAAGGCATTCGTTTTGCAAAGGAAATTCATCAGTGGCGAGAGGATGAGGATGGGCTTGTACCCTGGCAAAACGATTGGGTTGTCGCTCAAACCAGCACGCTTCCCAGAAGTGATAAAAAGCAGCTCAGAAATAATGAACGAGCGCTGAAGCTTTTGGGGATGAGAAAGCTGACAAACGACGTTTACCTCAGACCGAACAATTTCTCAGGCGGAACAGGCGAAGTAAGAGACAAACTTTACACACTTGGTCTATCGAGAAAGGCGATCGTGTTTAGTGCCAGCGACTTTGACACTAAAGTACACAGCAGGGCGATGGGATTATGGAGCCACCTAAACCTAGAAGCACTTTATAAAGACGGATGCATCGAAATAGAGGAATCTCTTGCTCGATTAACGTCTTTACCCCTTGAAGAAGCAACCAAAGAATCTTATGTGATAGGAGACAGGGCGTTATACCACTTGGTGTTTGACCCCTTATTGCCATCGCCACTTGCAGATGTAGCAATGCGTGAGCGCTACCGTAATCTAGTAAAACGGTACGATGATGCTGGCGCACAAATTTGGCACCGCTTTTTAAATCAAAACTAAGTGAGATTAAAGGTAAACAGCTCAAAAAGAGGGTTACAGATACGTTACACACAGTTGAGCGTAAATTTCACACATAGATGTATTGTGTGAGAACAGTCAGAAAGATGAGACGGTAAGTAATTATTTGGCCGCATAGAACGCTAAGTGTAATTAGCTCTAATGGAAGTAGCGTAAATGGAGAGAAGATGACCGCATCAAGACCGTTATTTAAGCATATTCGCAATCATACAGCGCTTTTCAATGAGCTTTCTCAGTATCGAAACGCCGCTGTAGATACCTTAGGGTTTACGGGGTATGAATTTCATAAAACGCCAAAGTTCGTAACCGAAGATGGAAGTCGGCTTACCATAGAGCCAGAGAGAAGCATTGTACTGCCTAAAGTTCATGCGTTGTCGGGCTTGAAGAATAAGCTGACACAGGCTATTCCCACGTTACATATGGTTGAGCATAGTGAAATAGGCTATCGCTACCCAACGGCAGCGTTGGCTGGGCTAGACGCGCCATTTATTAAACGTATGCGTTCTGAGTATTTTCACAAAGTGGATGAAGATAGAAGTATTTGCCGCCCTGTGAATTTGTCGTTCGGAATTAAAAGTCGCGGAAAAGCTGACAACCGACAAGAATACGAAGTGTGGATGCCAGATGAAGCGCCAGATCAAAATCCGCTTCCTTTGCTCATCAATGCCTATGGCGAAGACTTACCCGATGATGTAAGACACTTTGTTGAACAACCCTCAAGAGTACACGGTTGGATGGGGGTTAAGCGGGCAGCATTTGAAGCGCTTTACACAAACAAGCAACATTGTGGTGATTTGATCATTTGCGTCGCCATGAGTGTAGACGCCTACAACATTGGCGCTAAACCTGATCTAGCTTATTCTCCTGAAGCAGAAAGCTCTATTGCTGTAAGCAACGCAGAGTTTGAGTGGGAAATAGAGGGGTACTATGCTCCGCGAGGCTGGGCGTTTGACCACGATGAAGTGTGGGCAGCAATAAATCACACGTTAGAAGCTATCAATGCGCCGCTCGATGATTTATACGGCAACGAAATCATTCCTATTGCCGAAAGTAAAACGGAGCGAATTTTGTCAACATTGCAATCACTGGGCGTTAGGCAGGAAGAAGTAGACGAACTCAATCTTCAGCCTTGGGAGTTCATGCTAACCGAAAGTGAGCATAGGGTTAAAGCGCACGATCCTAGCCGTTCGGTTAATTTATTAGGGAGACTAAATCGACTCTTTTACCAACCAGAGCAGCAGTTGCCTTCACTAAATTGGATGCACGATCTGATTTTATAGGTTTAAACTTCTAAGATTACTCTACTGTCCAATTTTATTTCATATCGTTCACAAGGCTAGGCGCGCTGAAAGCAATTTCATGCGCGCTTTTTTATATTCCTTCTGAAGTCATTCTGTAACTAAAAAGACTTATATGTAAAATTTTATATAAAATATGTTGGTTTTTGTAAATAACTTTCAGTTTTGTCGTGATCTGTCTGTTTATTTTGCTATTTCTGTAATTAAATTACGAAAAATGCTTTATTTTTTGAAAGTATTGTTCATAATGTATTCATCACTCAGGTGATATCTAATTTAGTTACAAAATAGGAATTCAAAAATGAAACTGTCTACTTTCGCAATTGCTCTAACACTATCTGTTGCTGCCACTCAATCTTTCGCAAAAGATGTCGTACTAAAGCCAATTAACGACAACATCGAAACACAAGCATGTTTAACTGCTGCTGAAGATGGTTTTGGTCCTGCATTGCGTCTTATCCGTTCAAAAGGTTTTAACGCAGAAGAGTTCAGTGCATCTGTACGTTGCAACGGCGAATCACTTCGCACTTTTGCTTACATGTACAAAAACAACAAGGCGACTGAAAACGCGAAAACTGTAGCACTTGTTGCTAAAAACCAAGATGTTGCGTCACAGGCTTGTCTAGAAGCGCTTTCAGTAGGTAAAGAAGCGGCACTAGCGAAGTTTGGTTTGGAAGGTGAGAATATTATTTGTAACCACAAAACAATGTCTGATTTTGTTCGCGAGTACAGTGCAGAGAACGTAGTTGTTCGCACTGCTGCTGAATAAGACTGCGTTTTAGGATAGCAACCTACTGCTAATATTTAGTACAGTTTCATGGCCTTTCGCTTGAAAGGGCGAAAGGCCTGACACTTTACGCTTCGCTTGATTTAATTCTACGTAAGTCTTCTCGCATCGACCAACCTTTAGCCGCACCGTTCAGTTTTTTCATTTCGTTTAGGCCTTAAAATAGGCGTAACGCTCCACCTATAGTTATTGGTTTTCATCTGAATGAATCAAATGAAACTCAGTTTGCCTGCCATCTAAATAGGTTACTGACTGACCGTCAAAAAATGCATCTTCTTCCAGCATAATTCTAATTTCTTTGTTCCACTCTTTAATAAAGCTTGCTGCATTGAGTTCTATCGAATAAGCCGTCTGTGCAAACACTGGATAGTCACCTTGAACTGGTACTCCTTCCTGTGCATCCCACATTCCTATCGTTGGACCTGCCGCGTGCCCATGAAAACCAAGCGGGTGGGTGTAAATAGCGGGTGTAATGCCTTGTTCGATAGCCTGCTGTCGCGACATACTCAAAATAGTGTTACCTGTTCTGCCTACTTTAAAATTACCGGTCAGAATGTCCTGCAACTGGTTTCCAGATTTAAGTGCTTCCTTAAGTGAAGCTGGCGCGTCTTTTTCACCAGGCTTTAACACGTAAGCATGCTGCTGTTGGTCAGTATTAAGTCGAAGGTAAGTAATGCCGAAATCGACATGAATGAGATCGCCCGGCCGAATTATGTTTTCACCAGGACGCTTGCTAAACGCGGTAATTTGGTCGAAGACTTCACTGTCTTTACGTTGAATTGAGACAGTAGGATGAAACCAGTTGGTCAGCCCTAAAGCGCGCGTTTGATCACGCAGCCACCACACCACATCGTCAGTGGTGGTCACGTTAGGGGTTATAACTTCATTTGAAAATGCCGTTGCTATTAGTGAATGACCAATTTGAGTAAGTACCGGATAATATTGCATTTCAAGGTCACTGCGCGTTTCCAGCCAACCGATTGAGAGTCTTTCGCCACTTACAACGCGGCTTTTCAGCGCTTCAGGAAGTACGGCCATAAATTTATCGTGTTCGGTAGAGGTCATGCCATCAGCGAGCGCAAATGAATCAGACGTATTAATGGCAATTTTAACGGGATTCCGGGCTTCGATAACGTGTTTCAATGCCTTCCACTGGTCGGGTTGTGCTTCCTTATCCCACGCTTTTTTAAATAGTGACCCTACCGCATATCTTGCAACGGCCAAACGTTCTAGCGGTTGACCATTGCCGGGGTTATAAATGACTAACATGGTATGACGTCGTGCGGAAATCCAAGTAGAAGGTAACATGGTTTTTAAAACGGGATCTTCGTTGTATTCCCGGGACATTAACACCCACATGTCGATGCCTTCACGCTCCATAATTTGGGGCAGCACGGAATTGAAGCGTTCAACGGTGATCTTGTCAATCAGCTCGCTTCGCTGTTTCATACTAAGAATGTTATTCGCCGATGCGTTTGCCGATAGGGATAACATTACTAAACCTAAACTTACCGCTAGTAACTTTCTCATCCATGTTTCCTGTCTATTATTATTAAAATGATCACAGTGCGCGTTCATTTTTAGTAAACAAACTTAGCAAACAAAAATACAAAGTAAAACGCGCACGAGTGAGGTAACGTTAATCTAACACTAAATTTGAAAGTTCAGCTAGGCGTATCACTTAATAGCCCTAGTTATATGAAACGACTTCAATCTCTATGTTTTGCTGAGCCATGAAATAAAAGCGTCTACCTGGTTCATAATCGCCATGGCTAAAAGTATTGAAATTTAGTGCCAGAACCCGCTGCTCTGTTTCGTCTAAATTAGGCACAACAATACCGATGTGGTTGATATTGGCGAGGGTTTTATAATCGCTTTCAATATCATTGATAGCTTTAGGTCTGTAAAGGGCTAGGTAGTCTTTATCGTTTCCTACGTGCACCGTGTAGCCGTCATTTTTGGCGCCGCCGCTCCACCGTACTTTCCAACCAAATAGCGTACAAAGTAAGCTGGCTAGCTCATCTGGGTTTTCAACGGTGATATTCGCGTGCTCTAAGTATGCAGTTGTCATGTGTTTTTCCTTGTGTAGATAATCAACGAAAAACAGCTTAATATCTAAAGCTAACTTTAGATCAAGCATTTTTTACCCGCTATTTCGAAATTGGAAAAGGGGCGTTATGGCACCAGAACCTATGGTAAGCATTGGCTTTATTGCTAAACGTACTGGCAATGCTGTTTCATTAATTCGCTATTATGCCAACGAAGGGCTTATTCCTTCTGTGCGCACAAATGGCGGAAATAGAGCATTTCCTCGCTCTGTCATTCGTAGAGTTTCCTTTATTTTGATCGCGCAAAATATGGGGTATTCCCTTGCTGAGATAAAGAGTCTGTTGTCTACACTTCCAGACAACAGAACGCCAACACAAGCTGATTGGGCAAAATTAAGCACGGTGTTTAATCAGCACATCGAAGCCAAAATTGCAGCGCTGACCAGTTTGAAGACGTCGTTAGAAGGCTGTATTGGCTGTGGGTGTTTGTCATTAGACCGCTGTAGGCTTTACAATACCGACGATAAAGTGGCAGCCCAAGGTAGCGGTGCCCAGTTGCTCGATGAAAACGTGCAATCCCAGTTCTTAGTTTCACACAAAAAGTAGCGCTTCATGCACCCAAAAAATCTTCACAAGAACGGCTATCCTATGGATACGCTGTGCCAGACATACCCAGCGCTCAAGTCTTTTCTCGTTCGTGCTAAAAGCGGCAATACCAGTATAGATTTCACCAGCCCAAAAGCGGTGAAGGTGCTTAATGCGGCCTTACTTCATCACTACTACCGCCTTGAATATTGGGATATTCCTGATGGCTACTTATGCCCTCCTGTACCTGGAAGAGCAGATTATATCCACGGTATTGCTGATTTATTGAAATCAACGAGCAGCAGTGCGCAGGGTGAGCAGAGTCAACAGGGGAAAGATCAAAACGTTCGTGGGCTTGATATAGGCGTAGGCGCAAATGCTATCTATCCTATTATCGGCGTTACATCCTATGACTGGTCGTTCGTAGGGAGTGATGTTGACGACGTCGCAGTAAAAAGTGCTAAAGCTATTGCTAGTAAAAATAGTGTGTTAGCCCATAAATTCCAAGTGCGTAAACAAGCGAATAGAGCAAGTATTTTCAACGGCGTGATTGAAGCAAATGAACGATTTACGTTTACTATGTGCAATCCTCCGTTTCATAAGTCTGCGCAAGAGGCGCTGTCAGGCACGCGAAGGAAGACATCTAATTTAACCCGTAATAAACAGAAACGAAGTGGTGCGAAGTTCACCGATAATCGTGAGCAAGGTTTTGGGCATCGTACATCCAAGCTACAAGGTAAAAATGCCGCTTACCAAGGTAAGGATGCAAACTTGAATTTTGCGGGCCAAGCGAATGAACTGTGGTGCGAAGGCGGTGAACTTGCCTTTATTCAGCGCATGGTTAAAGAGAGTGTCTCTGTAAAAGACAATGTAGAATGGTTCACCTGCTTGGTGTCGAAGAGTGCCCATTTGAAACCAATTAAAACCAGTATTGATTATTACGGTGCTGCGCAGTGTAAAGTGATTGATATGGGACAGGGAAGTAAATTGGGTCGTTTTGTTGCGTGGACTTTTTAACCGTCGTATCGCTAAGTTAAATTGACCGAGTACAGTTGAAGCAGCATAGTGCGAGCTCGCATAGCATTTGCTAAGGAAAGTGGTTCTTGTTCTGAAGAACCACTTTCCAATTCAACGTTTAGAAGCTGAAGGTTTTTGATACACCAAACACAATGCGCTCATCGGCGGTATCAAAATCAAGATTGGTGTTTTCAGCAGCAATTTCGAAATCGAACCCTTCATAGCTTGTTTGGTAAGCCAAACGGTAGTGGTAGAAAGAGGTGTCATCACCATTCCACAGCCACTTGTCACTGTCTAGTGAGTTAGATACGTCAAAGCTTGCACGTAAATGATGGTTGGGTGCGAGTTCAAAGGTATGAGCTACCATTGCGATAGCGTGTTTTGCGCCTGTTCCAAAGTAATCCCACGTGTACCAGAAGTTTAGTTCTGAGCTACCGTAGTCACTGGCATAACCAAACTTGGTATACACCTCTGGGTAATTGCCATCACTTGAATCATCGCCACCGTGATAAGAATAATAAGCGATGCCGTAGTCCAAACTCACCGTTTCGGTTAGCATTTGGTAACGACCTACGTAAAAATCCCATTCAAGGTTTGTATCGCCACCAAAATCTACATTTGATGCCCACGTGCCTGCATAAGTGCCGTTATCAAATGCTTTATCAACACCGCCTTGTAGTGCAGGGTCGTTTTGCGTTTGGCTAACGCCGTTGAAGGTATAATCTGAAACCGCAGAGATATTGGCGCTCCAATCAGCGAATGAAGCTGAAGAATATAACGCTGCGACAATAGCCACTGTGAAAATATGCGTGGATGTAAAAAAAGAATTCAAATTTTTCATTGTTAAACACCTGTTTTTATCGTTGTTTTATTTGGCCCGCTTTCTAGTTAATGCGCTTTTACGCCAGTTTCGGGCAACACTTACCCCCATTGGCTCAAAGTGAGCCAATGTTAATGAGGTAAGAAGTGATTGATTTAATTAGTTGAGATTTTCTATCTTGGTAAAGTCGATTTTGTTTTCTTTCGGCGATGTTTTGATGGCCGTAACCGATTTAAACTTCTGACTTAGAATGAAAGCAAAGCAGCTAAAGAAGATAGCGATAACTAACGCACCCACCCACTGAATTTGCAAGAAGTCTAGTTTGAACAGCAGCGTGAGTAGCGAAAGCGCCACGATATTGAGAGCAATGTAATTGCCTTTACCGATGCGTTCAACGGTCATGTTTAGATTATCTGTGTACAGTCTAATCAGTGAATCAAGTGAGTTGATCACAAAGACGACACCCACACACACCATGGCTAAATTGGTTATCCCCTCAGTAGGAATACCTGCACTGTGATAGTGGTACAGTACCGAAAACCAAGCCGCAATCGGGATAGATGGAATGACCATCATAGCCAACATGACTTGATAAGTTTTAAGACCGCCCACGAAACGAGACGTAAACTGACCAATCATGATGCTCCAGCTGAACCACCAGAATAGATAGAACTCGTGATACTCATTAATGGGTAATACGAAGTTATCGATGTTCGCAAAGTACCCACCAATAAGACCTAGGTTGGTAAAATAAGCCGTTATCTGGCTTTCGCCAAATACAAATGCTGCCGCCCACATGCCAACAATGAGGGCGATGAATACCCATGTGGTTGTGAGGCTTAAAATACGCACGTATTTAATGCTAGTGCTCGAATATACGGCAAAAGCAATGGCTGCAAACACAATCAGGTAGAACGCAGGCACGACAGATTCTCCGTCGCCTATCGACGGTAAATACCACGGAAGGTTAGACAGTAATAGAAACGCCGTGAAAGCACAGGTTCCGATGATTACAACGTTGTTTACGAACTTAACAACGGGAAGCTCGAAGAACTTTACTTTCGGTTCGATTACGCAGAAATAAAAACAAGTAAGAAAGTAGAATCCCCAAATTAAGAATCCCCAGAACCCAAACTCAATGGCGAGCGGATTGGTGAAGGCATATTCAGGACTTGCGCTTATGTCAGCATAACCAGCAAATTCAGTGAGCGGGAACATAATAAGGCCCACGTCCAAACCTGAGGTAAAGAGAATGGCAATAAAGGTAAAGGTTCTAACTGGCGTTACGCCGACCACTTTCATGTTGCCCCATTTAAACAAAATATAGGCTACAGAAAGTAGAGTGAAAATAATGCCTGCACTAAGCCATACTGTCATTATCACCCTCCCAATATTGATAAAAATGAAACATGTTTTTTCCTTTTTTTCGTTATTAAACAGTCCACCCAACTACACATTAAAGCCTTATAGTAAAGGCGGCATGTAGGCACTGTGGAAGGTGCGCTTGTTTTAACAACAAGCACACTGGTGCGAGATAGTCTAAAAATTTAGCGTTGCTCTGTTTGCCAATGCGGGTGAATATCCACGGGCACATTTTGTGGTGGTAAAGCGGGTTTACCCAGAATGATGTCTGCCGCCTTTTCCGCCACCATGATGGTTGGCGCATTTAGGTTTCCGTTTGGAATTGTAGGGAAGATAGAAGAATCCACCACTCGCAATCCTTCAATGCCATGAACATTGGTTTGAGAATCTACCACTGCCATCTCATCTTCCCCCATTTTGCAAGAGCATGATGGATGGTAAGCGCTCTCAACGGTTTCACGCACAAAAGCGTCTATTTCTTCATCCGTTTGAATGTGCTCGCCAGGCTGAATTTCGCCGTCTCTGAAGTCGTCGAATGCTGACTGTGCGATGATTTCTCGTGTAAGTCTTACGCATGCTCTAAACCCTTCGATATCATCTGGATGCTGCAAATAGTTAAACAAAATTTTAGGTGGAACCGTCGGGTTAGCCGACTGAAGGGTTACGCTACCTCTACTTTTAGGTTTGTTGTGACCTACGTGCACTTGAAAACCATCGCCATCAAACGCTGACTTTCCGTCGTATCGAATAGCGGCAGGCAAGAAGTGGTACTGAATGTCAGGCCACTCCACATCTGCTTTTGAGCGAATGAACGCGCAAGATTCAAAGTGATTCGTAGCGCCTAACCCAGAACGGTTTAGCAACCAGCGAGCGCCGATCAACCCTTTTGAAATTAAGCCCAGTTTGCGATTTAACGTAATTGGCTGTTTGCACTTGTACTGGAAATAAAATTCCAAATGATCTTGCAGGTTTTGACCTACACCCGGCAGGTGGTGCTTAACATCGACACCTGCTTTTTCAAGAATCTCTTTGTCGCCAATTCCAGAAAGTTGCAGTATGTGTGGCGAGCCAATAGAGCCGGCACTTAAAATCACTTCGTTAGATGTGGCGGCAGTTTCGGCTTTGCCGTTAACTACATATTCAACGCCTTTTGCGGTTTTATCTTCCAGCACAACTCTAGTAACCAGCGCGCCAGTCACTATGGTTAAATTCTTACGCGATTTTACCGGGTCAAGATATTCACGGCTTGCCGAACTGCGCACGCCGTCTTTCACGGTCATATGCATAGGCCCGAAGCCTTCTTGTTGCTTGCCATTATAATCGCTAGTGATGTCGTAGCCCGCCTGTTCACCGGCTTTAATGAAGGCCGTATAAAGCGGGTTCTTCATTTCGTTGCCGTTGTTAACGCCGAGTTCACCATTGCCACCTCGGTAAGCGTCGTTACCTTTGTACCAGGTTTCTGCTTTTTGGAAATAGGGTAGGCACGCCTGATAATTCCAGCCCTCTGCGCCGTGAGCTTCCCATTCATCAAAGTCTTTAGCGTGGCCGCGTACGTACACCATTCCATTAATGGATGACGAGCCGCCCAATACTTTACCGCGGGGGCAGTGCATTTCACGGTTGTTTAAATAGGGCTCTTTTTCAGTGTTGAATTGCCACGCATACTTGTCGGTATTCATAGGAATAGACAGGGCCGTTGGCATCTTGATGAAAATGCTTTTATCTGAGCCACCGGTTTCCAGTAACAACACCTTGTGCTTTGGGTTTTCTGATAAGCGGTTCGCTAGCACGCAGCCAGCAGAACCTGCTCCAACAATAATGTAATCAAATGTCTGCATATGTACTCCTACTGCGGCTTAAAACGGGCTCTCAATTTGGCTCATACCTACATAAACCGATTTGGTCTGTGTGAAGCTATTAAGCGTTTCAACGCCGTTTTCACGTCCAATGCCAGACTGTTTGTAGCCGCCTACAGGCATTTCAGCCGGAGAGTTACCATATGCATTTATCCAGCAAATACCGGCTTGAAGCTGGTGGATAACACGGTGCGCGCGCTGGATATCCTTACTAAATACACCGGCGGCTAAACCTAGCTCAGTGTCATTCGCGCGTGCGATCACTTCGTCTTCATCATCGAAAACTAACACGCTCATTACTGGTCCGAAGATCTCTTCTTTAACGATAGTCATATCGTCAGTGCAGTCAGTGAAAATTGTTGGCTCAACAAAATAGCCATTTGGCGCAGATGCCGGAGAGGCGGCGTTCCCGCCGGTTAACAGCGTTGCGCCTTCTTCTTTTCCTTTGGCAATATAGCCAAGTACCAGCTCTTGGTGCTTTTTAGAAATAAGTGCGCCTAGGTTTACGTTAGGGTCAAGCGGATCGCCCATAACAATGTTGTTTTCGGTACGGGCTTTAAGCTCATCAATAAAGGCTTGATAAACAGAACGTTGAACGTAAACACGGGTGCAGTTAGTGCAGATTTCACCTTGGGTATAAAAATTACCAAGCATAGCGGCGCTGATAGCTTGGCTAATGTCGGCATCTTCGAATACCACAAGCGGTGACTTACCGCCAAGCTCCATTGTCACGTCTTTTAAGTTCGACGCAGCGGCGCTTTGCATCACTTTTTTACCTGTGCCTACTTCACCAGTAAACGATACTTTCTCAATGTCAGGGCTGTTTGTAAGCCACTGGCCTACTTGTGCTGCGCCTAGAACCACATTAAATACGCCGTCAGGTACGCCAGCTTCGGTGAAAATTTCAGCCAGTTTAAGCGCACCCATCGGGGTTTCTTCTGACGGCTTAAATATAAACGCATTACCTGCGGCAAGGGCGGGGCCTGATTTCCAGCAAGCGATTTGAATAGGGTAGTTCCATGCGCCAATACCGGCACAGATACCTAGCGCTTCTTTGCGCGTGTAGAAGAAATCGCCACCCACAGGTTGCTGGGTACCTAGTTGAGTAGGAGCTAGGCCGGCATAGTACTCAATGACATCAGCGCCAGTTTCAATATCAACACAGTCGGCTTCTTGAATAGGCTTACCGGTATCGAGTACTTCAAGTTTAGCGAGTTCGTCATTACGCTCACGAAGCAATGCAACCGCTTTATTAAGAATGCGGGTTCTTTCAATTGGCATCATTGCTGACCACACTGAAAAACCTTCTTTAGCGCTTTTAATTGCTTCTTGTTGAATAAACTCATCAGCCACTTCTACGTGGTAAATTACCTCACCGGTTGCGGGGTTGGTTACAGCAAAGGTTTCTTTGCTTTTGTTTGCCATCGGCTTGCCGTGAATGAAATTCTGATAAGTCGGTAATGACATGCATAAACTCCTACTTTTAAAAGGACTAAAACTTTCGCCAATTTGCGGGTACTGCGAATTAACTTCTATTACAAATACCTAATACGTAGAAATAGTTTCAAAATGATGAATAGTGTTGAAACTATTTTCTTTATTGAAGTGCTAACTTGCTCGAACAGAACACTTTCGCTTTGTAAAAGTCACCCTGTAAAAAACATCATTACCTACTGCGCCAATGGCGCATTATTGAAGGTTTTAGGACGTAATGTCGCACGTCTTTTTACTGATGTTTTTATTTTAATTGGTCGTTCAATAAAAATAAATTGTATAGTGTTCTAACTATTGTTTCAACTTGTGAGCATTGTTACAGAAGCGGAATGGCTAGGAGTAACCTGCGAAGCATGCTGGTAAATGATTGATTTTAAACAGTAAAAGTGTAAGCATTAAATATATAAAGAATTAGCTATCCCCATGCTTAATTCCTTTTTGATTGACCAATTAAAGGTGCGAAAATGTTTAACTGAAACTAATTGAGTTGGAGGTAAGGGTTAACCTTGCGGGGCTAAAAGCAATTGCTCTTCGCAATTTGATACTGTTGAAAAGAGAAGTTAAAAGGGCAGCTTAGGCCCTTTCATCATGTGAGGTAAATATTAAGGTAGAGACTAAGCCTAAAACAGACAAGTAAGCGTCGATTTCGCTTTAGGTGCTTAAACTGCAATGGTAATAACCTGAGTTGATCGATAGGGTAGCAACATCACCTTTATTCCAAAACACTACGTTCTTGTTGTTGGTGTATTTTGCCCCCGATGCTGAACGTGATAACTGCACAATGTGATGGGTGTTGTTTAATGATAAAGCCAATGTGTCAGGCCCCAGCGTATTTACACGTAAAGTAGCGAGATTGGCATTAGGCGTTTCACATTTGTACGTTTTGGTCGACTCTTGTTCATTTGAGCCAACCACATCTTGTTTTTGCGATGAAGCTTGGTCAGACAATTTCGTATCTACATTACTTTTTGTCGTACTTGCCGATTTGTTTGTCGTCGATTGAGAAATCTTTGCAGCAATCGCTCTAATTTGTTTGTCGTCGATTGAGAAATCTTTGCAGCAATCGCTCTAATCGTTTCATTGCCATTACTGTCGTAAAGCACCAACCAAGTATTTTCCACTATCGAATAAGTTGCCGATGCGGCCAACATTTCGATGAAGCGTTGCTCTTGTTTCATCAGTGCAGGCGCACATGCCTTTTTGGTGAGAATGAGCTTATCAGTGGAAAAGGATTCAGCTGAGCTTTTATCACTAAATACCGTATCGGCTTCATCAACATCTAGCGCTCCGGTAAACTGATTACAACCTGTACTGCCGCTTACTCTGCTAGTGTCTCCGTTTGAATTTACGTTAAGCGTAACATGGCTGAAATCGATAATTCCTGCTCGGTCTATACTTTCAACCTGCCAATGACTGTCCGCTAACGTAAGTGGTTTGCCTTCGGTATGCTTTTCACTACCTTCACTTTCATTTGAATAGAGAGAGGAGACCGAGCTGCACGCTGTTAAAGAAAGAAGCGCAGAACCTGTCAAAGCCCAAAGGTACTTCCTGTAAGTCATGAAAACTCCAATTGTTTTTAATCAATTTCACTATGATTCGCGATAGCCAACTAAGTTCATCTTTAATCGTTGAGCTCAAATAGCACGAAGAGCACCACTATACCTCCACTTTGTCGTCAAAACGACAGTTCGTAAGCGAAAGAAGGGAGTAAACTAACATCTTGATATAACTTATGGGTGACGCAGTATGAAAAATTTAGAACAGCACTTGAGTGAGTACGCCAAGTACCACAGAGATCAAAGAAACATATACACCCATTACGTCGGTATTCCGCTAATTGTTTTCTCGGTTTTCTGTCTACTAAGTAAGCCTGCGTTTCTAGTTAGCGCGCCAATTTTTGGGGGTATGATCATAAGCCCAGCGCTCTTTGTTTGGGCAATTGGTAATGCGTTCTACATTAAGTTAGATATAAAACTTGGCATAGTGATGACGTTTATCACGGGGGCTATGGTCTATTTCGCTCAACCCATCGCACAGAATGAAGTGGGAACATGGCTTGCTATCTCACTTGGTATTTTTATTGGTGGTTGGGTGCTTCAATTTATTGGTCATCACTATGAGGGTAAAAAGCCTGCGTTTGTCGACGATATAATGGGGCTGGCGATAGGACCACTATTTGTGCTTGCGGAATTAAGTTTTGAGCTAGGCCTTAGAGGTGCACTTAAAGAAGAGATAGAGCGCCGGTCGGGGCCTGTAAAGTAATCACTTCTAAACAACGCGTTGAAATAACCAGTCTCAACGCGTTAATACAAACTAGCGCCTAGGCTTGCATCTTGGCTATTGTCTCTTTACGCAACTGAAGCTTAGATTCAGCAAAGGACTGTCTAGGTAGCATCTTCAATTTTTCTGCATAACCCATGGCCGTCGCTAAAACTTGTTCTTGCGGTACAGCCGCGTCGATAAAACCGGCTTTAACGGCTTCTTTACCTTGGTAAATACGTGAAAAAAGCAATGCTTCAGTTTGAGACGTATTCGCTAGTCTGGCTTTGGCTAGCTCCATACCGAAAGGCGGTAGCACCATACCAATGGCGGTTTCATTAAGCCCATACTTAGTATCTGCGTCTTTACCAATACGCAAGTCGGCAGCTAAAAGCATAATTGCGCCCATTGCAATACTGTGACCTTCTGCAGCAACGACTACAGGTAGTGGGAAGCTATAAAGACGTACGATTAACTCAGCGCCTTTTGACACCAACTCGTGTTGTTTTGCTTTGTCGTCGGCTTTCATTACCGATAAATCAAACCCGCCGCAAAACTTGCCTTCACCGCCGTGTAATACAACCGCTTTTGCGTTTTGCTCTGCTTCATCTAAGGCATCGTTAAACTGCTGAATAAGATCAAAGCCTACGGCGTTAACTTTTCCGTCGTCAAAGGTGATTACTGCAATATCGTTATTAATAGCTAAATTAAACGCCATGGTATGTCCTGTCACTTTCTGGGGAGGAATTAATTTACGTTACGCTCTGTTAAGCGCAACTTTCTAGCAGTGATTGTAGGTAATTGATTTCTTTTATGATAGTGCTTTAGGCTTCATCTTCGGGATATGTGCTATGAATATCGGTGATAATTCGCGGAAGTTCTGCAATAAGCTTCTTTTTATATCGGCGTTGTCTGCGACGCGCTTTCGCGTTATTAGCCCGCCACTGCGCACGTTTATCTTTCACAATTCGCTCTAGGTCTTGGCCATCCTCTATCAAAATTGCGTCGTTAATGGTTGTTCGTTTTGTCATACTAAAACTCCAGTTTTAGCTGCTTATTGCGCCATTTTTTCGAGCATTGGTTGAGTACGTGAAGCGAGACACTCTCAGTGGCTATCTGTCTGGCAAGGTTTAATGCTGCGCTGGCTTGCTCGTCGGTCAGGTTTTTATAGGCCGGCGAGGGAATGACCTCATACCACGCACAGCCGACAATATTGTCTAAAATCACCCGCATAAAGCAGTGGTCATGATGTATTGGCCAAGCGTTTTTCTTTGCAGATGCAATAGAAGGGAGCACATTTTTCGCGTAGTGTAGAAATTCTCGTAGGTTCTTCGTGTGCTCCGTTGATTTTGAGAGATAAGCGTGTGGGAATTGGTTCTGAAGGGAAGGTGTGTGCATGAGTGATTTAGCCCTCGTCCAATTCGTTTACGCACTTTTATTACGACATAGCAAGAGTTTACACGACACCAGTGAAATTCAGAGTTACACTATTTTTAGTTTTACTGTTTTTGTTTATAGATTCTTAGTTTATTGATTCTTAGTTTTATGAGTTTTAGCCTAGCGCTAAATGCTCATTATTAATTACATGGTTGGTTAATGCGCCCTCATTTAAAAATTCTTGTTATAGAAGATGCTGTTGATTTATTGGAACAAATTACGTCAAGTATAGGCAACACCATCACTTACTTTGACCGAAGTGACGTTGAAATAAGCCTGCTTGAAGCGAACTCCGTTGCAAAAGCACTACAATTTGTTCGTGAAGACGGTGACATTCAGGCTGTGGTATTTAGCTGGGATGTGGTGGCGAAGGTCAAAGAGCTAACAGACGTAGTGCCTTTAAATGGCGTACTTAATGAAAATACAAGCCCCGCAGCCGAAAGCGTTAGTTCACAAAACGCGAACGAGAAAACTACAAGCGAAAAGTCGTCTGCACGCAACGCTATTATTGATAATAACGCCAGAGTTATCGACGCCATTAAACGCATTCGCCCTGAACTCCCCGTGTATGTCTTAGGCGATGCAGTAAAAGGGTTGGATATTGTAAACCAAGCCAATGGCATTGAATCGTTTTTCTATCGTAACGACATTATTTCAGACCCAGAGTCTATTTTGGGTTATATCATCAACGACTTTGATGATAGAAACGAAACGCCGTTTTGGACTGAATACAAAGACTATGTAGTGGAGTCTAACGACTCGTGGCATACGCCAGGTCACAGCGGTGGCGCAAGCTTTAGAAATTCACCCTATATCAGTGATTTTTATCGTTTCTTTGGGCGTAACGTGTTTGTTAGTGACTTATCGGTAAGCGTAGACTCGCTGGGCTCACTATCAGATGGCACTCACGCTATTGGTAAAGCGCAAGCCGCTGTCGCGAATACATTTGAAGTTCGTCATTCCTATTTCGTCACAAACGGCTCTTCTACATCAAACAAAATTATTTTGCAGACGCTGTTGCGTGAGGGCGACAAAGTTATTGCCGACAGAAACTGCCACAAGTCAGTGCACTACGGCATTATTCAGGCGCGAGCCATGCCGGTGTATTTAGACAGTGTATTTAACCCTGAATACGGTATTTTCTCACCCCCTAGAATGGCGCAAATTAAGCAGCTTATTGAAGAAAATACTGACGCTAAACTTATCGTTTTGACGGGCTGTACCTACGACGGGTTATTGACTGACCTTAAGCAAGTCGTAAATTTAGCCCACGAGCATGGCATTAAAGTGTTCATTGACGAAGCATGGTTTGCGTATTCCTTGTTCCACCCTGCATTGCGTGATTACTCTGCTATTGCCGCTGGGGCAGACTATATTACTCACTCTGCGCACAAAGTGGTGTCGGCGTTCTCGCAAGCTTCCTTTATTCATGTAAACGATCCAGATTTCGATAAAGACTTCTTTAAAGAAGTGTTTGCAATTCACACCAGTACCTCGCCCAAGTATCAACTCATTGCCTCGCTTGATGTATGTCGTCAGCAGCTGGAAATGGAAGGCTACAAAATCCTTAATGAGCTTCTAAGCAATGTTGCCGAACTCAAATCGCAAATGGCCAAGTTCAAGCGACTTAAAATACTTTCGCCTAGTGACTTTTCGAATATGTTTTCTCACTTTGAAAGCGATAACATTGGGCACGACCCGCTTAAAATCTTAATTGACGTATCTGCGCTAGATTACTCTAATCAAGAAATACATCGTTTCTTGATGGACGAAGTCGGTTTAGAAATAGAGAAGTTCACTCATAGCACTATTCTAGTACTGCTTACGCTAGGCGGAATGCGCTCTAAAATTGTAAGGCTATACAACGCGTTAAAACGTCTTGATGACGGCGCCGTTAACCTAAGCAAGCGCAAGAGCAAGAGTCCGTTACCGGCAGACATTCCGCCAATTCATTTAGACGACCTTCCGTCAAAAGCGTTTTTCAGCCCTAGGGAAGCCATTCCATGGCAAAACAGCGTTGGACGCACTGCAGCAGGTTTAATTACACCGTATCCGCCTGGTATTCCGCTTATTGTTCCTGGACAGAAAGTGGAACAAGCGCATATTGATTACCTTCAGGCATTGGCAAGCCAGAAGCTTACCGTGCAAGGTATTTACGACGGTGAAATTTATGTTGTAGCTGACCAACAGTAGGAAAAAAAGCGAACCAAACCAGTTTAGACGGTGCTTTAGCTCTTAAGTGTTAAAACCCGTCCATCGAACAGTTTCTATTTGTTATTCCATTTTTTACCCTGTTTTTGGCTTCGAATGGAAGCCTAATAAAACAAGGAAATGTAAATGAAAGAGTTAAATACAAGTGAAATTGAAATGGTGTCCGGCGGCTTTGATGGTTGGGAGCAGCTAGGCGTTGGCATTGCTATGATTGGTTTGGGTATTGCCATTGTTGGCACAGCAGGGTTAGCAACTGTGCCCATTGCTCTTGCGGGCGCTGCAACGCTTGGTGAAATCGGAGTCGGTGTCGTTGGTATTGGTTTAGCAGGCGCAGGTGGATTTGCCGCTGGCACGTCATTAGCGTCAACGAGTGATGATACTCAAGAAGCAACAACATTAGACGAGTAATTCAATGTTTAAAGTACAAATTCAAGGTGGCGATATCACCTCAGTTGCATCGTTAAGAGTATTGCGTACTTTGTGGCCGCTTTCACTAAAAGCGGTAGAAGAGTTGGCTACAGCGTTGAAAAAGCAAAACGAGTTTGTGCTGGTGGAGGGTGTGACGGAAATATTTGCAACAGAACTTGCTCACGAGTTTAAAAGTGCAAATGTTGTATGTCAGATTTTACCAAGTGAAAAAGAAGAGGCCTGCTTATGTATTCCAATTGGTGAGCCACGCAAACGTTGGAACGCTTTAGGTGTCTTGGTATCTCGGTAATTAAAAAGGCGTTTACAAGTATATTTGAAACGCCTTTTTGATACTCTCCTTTATCCCGTATTTCTCCACTACAATCTTTTTCTCTCATTATTTGTTTCACTATTAAGCGTTGCCGCTTTGCGTTTTGGGTTTCATACCTTACACTTGCGCCGAAAGTTATAAAAAGGGCAGTGCAAATGAAACTAAGTGACGTGAAAAAGCTTCATCAAAAGAAATTTAGAACGCAGTTCGGATTCTATTTGGTGGAAGGAGAGCACTTAGTTATAGAGTTAATTAATGTTGCTCAGCATGACAGCAGTACATTAGGTGATATCACCCTCTATGTGACAGCTGATTATGAGACGTGGCTGAAAGAAAAACTTGATTCTTCAGTCTCTAATATGAAGGTAGAAACGGTATCGTCTCAACAAATGCAGCAACTCAGCGATACTAAGTCACCTCAAGGTATTATTGCTCGCGTTCCACTTCCTAACTCCGCGTTATATTCAGAGCGGTCACAAACCAGCATTTCAGCAAACAAATCCAGTGCCGAAAAGTACATTTATTTGTATGAAGTTCAAGACCCTGGCAACTTAGGCACCATACTAAGAACGCTAGCGTGGTTTGGTGATTTTACATTATTACTAAGCCCAAATAGCGTAGATCCATACAACTCGAAAGTTGTACGCTCAAGTATGGGGGCTATTTTTCATGTAAACATGGAATTAAACGTGGCGCTTGAAAGCCTAGGCGAGCGGTTCGAACGTTTCGCTTTCTTGGATATGAATGGTAGTAATATCACCTCTAACACCTTTGGTGATTATCAGTGTTATCTGTTTGGTAACGAAGCCCGTGGCGTGCCTGTTGACGCACTATCAAAGCTAAACGCAACGGCGTTTACCATTGCGGGAAGCGGTAAGATTGACTCGTTAAACTTAGCCAGCGCTGTGAATATCTGCGCTTATGAATTAACCCGTTAAGCACACTCCCCTCAACTCGATTACGATAGGAAACAACCATGGCATTACAATGGTTCCCAGGGCATATGCACAAGGCCCTGAAAGAAATTAAAGAGTCGCTTAATCAAGTAGACATTCTTATTGAGGTGCTTGACGCACGTATTCCATATTCAAGTGAAAACCCTGAAATTGCAAAAATACGCGGCGATAAGCCCTGTATTAAAATTCTTAATAAGTATGATTTGGCAGACCCAGAAATTACTGCGCGCTGGCAGGAGAGCTTAGAGAAAGAACGCGGCGTGAAGACGATTACGACCTCTAGCGATAACCCAGGCAACAGCAAGCAAATTATGCAGCTGGTTAAAAGCATTTGTTCGTATAAAGAAGGTCAGCCAAAAGCAATTAAAGCTATGATCACGGGTATACCTAACGTGGGTAAATCGACGCTAATTAATATTTTAGCCGACCGAATCATTGCTAAAACAGGCAACGAGCCAGCTGTAACGAAAAGCCAGCAGCGCATAAATTTAGGCAGCGGTATTATCTTGTTTGATACACCGGGAGTACTGTGGCCTAAGCTTGAAAACCCACATTCAATTTATCGGTTAGCTTCATCGGGCGCTGTTAAAAATACTGCCATGGAATACGACGATGTCGGTTTTTTTGCGGCAGATTACCTCATTAAAGCGTATCCAGAGGTAATAAAGGAGCGCTACAAGCTGGACGAGTTGCCAGATACTGAAATAGAGTTTCTGGAAGCCGCCGCCAAAACGCGTGGAGCAATTCAAGCGGGTGGTCGTGTAAACCTTCATAAAATATGCGAGATCCTGCTTAAAGAACTGCAGTCGGGTAAGTTGGGGCGAATAACCCTTGAGACACCAGAAATGCTGGAAGTCGAAAAAGAAGAAATGGCACTTGAGGCGGCGAAGAAAGCTGAAGCGAAAGCCAAGCGTAAAGCAAAATTCAAAACAGGCTCGTTAACGCCTGATAAGAAAGATCGGAAAGAAAAACGAGAAGAGAAGCGTCAAGAACAAAGCCGTAGGATGAAGAAAAACAAGCGCTAACCAAAAAATAGACTTAATCGATTAAGGAATAGGTTGCAAAAATTCGCTATTACTTGATACTAACATTAGGTTAACAACTTTTGTTGGATATTTTATGCGCGTATTTTTGCTCCTTCTAATGGCCGCCTCCTTGCCTTCAATAGCTAATGAGTTGTCGGTTCTCTCCCCAGATAAAAAAGTAAAGTTATCGTTCACAGATGATGGCGAATTAGCGCAATATCGGGTGTCATTTAACGGAGAACCCGTTTTAGGGCTCGGTAAGCTTGGTTTTACTTTTGCAAAAGCCTCCCCTTTATATCGCGACTTTAAAGTAGAAGAGATAAGCAGGAATACGGTGGATCAAACATGGCAGCAGCCGTGGGGAGAGCAGCGAGACATTCGCGACAACCACAATGAGCTTTTGGTCAAGTTCTATAACCCTAGCGATAAAGACCGCACTTTTCTTGTAAGAGCCAGAGTTTTTAACGATGGTATCGGCTTTCGCTACGAGCTACCTGCAAGCGGTAATCGCATAATTACTAGAGAGCTGACTGAATTTAACTTAGTCGATTCTCATCAAGCAAAAGCGTTTTGGATCCCTGCCCATGGTCGAGATAGATATGAATATGTTTATCAATCCACTAATCTGCAAGACGTTCACACCGCTCACACGCCATTCACGGTGAAGTATGAAAACGGCACTCATGTCGCTATTCATGAAGCTGCCCTTGTTGATTACGCGGGTATGAGCCTTAAAAGACAAGAGTTAGGGCGTTTTACAGCGTCGCTGGCACCTCGTCACGACGGGAGTTTGGTGCATAAAACTGGTAGTTTTGTTACCCCATGGCGCACTATTACGTTAGGAAATGACGCAACGGATTTGATTAATTCGTACCTTGTTTTGAATCTTAATGAGCCAAATAAGCTCGGTGACGTGAGCTGGGTTGAGCCAGGCAAATACATAGGTATCTGGTGGGGAATGCACATTGATGAGTATAGGTGGGGCTCTGGAGACAAGCATGGTGCTACTACTCGGCGCACAAAGCAATACATGGACTTCGCCGCTAAACACGGTTTTGATGGTGTATTGGTTGAAGGTTGGAATAAAGGTTGGGATGGTGATTGGATAGCGAATTCAGAGTTATTTTCTTTCACAGAAAGTTATCCAGACTTTGATATTGAAGCGGTGACCAGCTACGGCGAGAAAGTTGGCGTGAAGTTAATAGGACACCATGAAACATCAGGAGGAATAACCAACTACGAAGCGCAGATGGAAGAAGGTTTTGCCCTGTACAACAAGCTGGGGGTTTCTCAAATTAAAACGGGCTATGTTGCCCATGGCCAAAATCTCAAAGTGCGCGACGACAACAACGTACTGCGCTATGAATATACCGACAGCCAAGAAGTGGTAAACCATTTTATTAAGAACGTCACAACCGCTGCGAAATATCAGTTGTCTATCAACACTCATGAATCGGTAAAAGATACCGGCCTTCGCCGTACTTATCCAAACTGGATATCGCGAGAAAGCGCTCGTGGTCAGGAATACAACTCAGGGTGGGCAGCACCTAATCCACCCAACCATATTCCTATGTTGGCGTTTACTCGCATGCTCGCTGGTCCGATGGATTTCACACCTGGCATTTTCAACTTTGACTATGTTCGGAAAAATGACGGCGGAATAGAGTGGGGCAAAGGGGAGGTAATGCGCCCTCAAACAACGCTTGCCAAGCAACTGGCCCAATACGTAGTGCTGTATAGCCCTATCCAAATGGCTGCAGACTTGCCTCGTAATTATGAGAATAATTTACCGGCGTTTCAGTTTATCAAAGACGTCCCTACAGACTGGTCTCATAGTAAAGCGCTTCAAGGGGAAGTGGGCGAATATATTGTAATGGCGCGTAAAGCGAGCAAGCACAAATCCTACTCTGGAAACGATTGGTATGTTGGTGCAATTACGAATGAAGAAGCCAGAGAGTTATCACTACCGCTAACCTTTTTAGAGGAAGGTCAGCAGTATGAAGCGCAGCTCTATCTAGATGGAGAGAAAGCGCATTGGAAAACAAACCCCTACGCAATGAACATCGAGAAAAAGGTAGTGACGTCTGCTGATGTCTTGTCATTAAAGCTTGCGCCATCGGGGGGAGGAGCGATACGCTTTAAATTACTATCGCAATAATAGACAGGGTGTGATGTTGGATAAGATTCAGTATTTTGATAAAGCGTTGTTTGAAACGCTTAAACAGTCGGCTGAGGAAAGTCCTCGCCGACGGGCTAATTTGAACGTACATAAATCTTATACCGACATGGTACAGCGTTTGTTTATTGCAATGATGCCTGACTCCTACGTGCGGCCTCATCGACATGTACAGTCTCATAAGTGGGAGTTCTTCATGGTGGTAGAGGGCGAGTTAGACATTCTATTTTTCAGCGACGATGGCGACGTTGAAAACAGAGTGACGCTAACGGCTCGTGGAGAGACCAGCGGAATTGAGATTCCTCCTAATACCTGGCACGCAACGGTGTGTCATAGCCCAGTAGTTTTCATGGAAGTTAAACAGGGTCCTTACGAAGTCACCGATGATAAAGGCTTTGCAAGCTGGTCTCCTGAAGAAGGAAACGACCAGGTTCCCAATTTTCTAGCATCACTTAAGAAAGCGGCGGTGGGTGATAGCGTAGCCTTTTAAAGGCACTTCTTGTTTAATTACGCACTCATAGCATGCTTTAGGCACTTTCCTTTTTGGAAAGTCATTGCTATTGCTTATCTACATGGTATGGTTAAGGATAAGTGACATAAGGCCGCTGCTGAATTTTTGAAAAGCACCGAAGCCTCAACATTTAGCTTAGTCGCGGCACAGGGTCGTTTGTACAAGCACATTGTGAAAAGAGAATTATCATGCAAAACGTTTCAACTGGTTATTTTTATAATTTTAATTACTGATTGCACCTGACCGTCGGTGTTCAGGGGCAAGTATTGGCTTCTGGGCACTGCAGGTAGAACGTTTTGCAAAAGCCCAGAAGGTATCACCATCTGGGCTTTTTTAATGCCCGTAATTCTCGGTAAAAGACAATGAAAGAAATCACATTAGGTGACATCAGAAAGCAGCACAGAGTTAAACAGGAAGTAGTAGCAATGGCGTTATCGGTCACAGCTTCTGGTGTAAGTAAGTTGGAATCAAAACGTATTCAGGACGTTTCACTTCAACGTGCGGCTGCATATTTAGCTGCGGTTGGCGGGAACATGAAAATTGAAGTAACTATGCCTGATGGTGCTACTTTACAAGTTGGGTAGTAGGGCGTGTTAATTTGTTGCTGCATAAACGCACAGCAAGGAACGACAAATCCTAGTTTTAATACCAGTCCTCATAGATAATCACCCACTCAGCGAGACTTAAAATGTTCGTAATCGCGGCGTATTACCGCAGGTATAAATATGGCTAATCCAACCACTTCCGGGTTGGACTTGCCATGTTATTGATTACTTTTTAATACAAGTTCGCACTACGTATCCTAGTGATAGTATGCCGCGCTATTTTCTCTAAAGCGGCGCGACGTAGCAAACGTGTGTAGCCATTCGTTAAAGGAAATACCCCGCGCACTCTGCTCATTATAAAATGGGCTAGGTGAGGATACTGGGAAGGCATTATCTTCACAAAAATCGTTTAGCACCATGTGGCAGGTGCCTTCACCAAGGTAAAATTGATAATTCCATGTGAAAGCTGACAGCGCATGAAGTGACGCATTAGCCTGAAGCTGCCAGCCAAGTATGTAGCCTAAATCAGATTCTGTTACACCCCATGTCGTTGGGTCTAAATTACCTCTAGAGACCTGATAAGAGATTTTAGAAAACTGAATTTGAACAATGTCGGTTCCTGTTGAATATTGCGCAAAACGGTTCCAAGGGTACTGATAAGCTAATCGCAGCATCACCTGCTTGTTGAGCGTTAGATGGTTAAAATTGCCAATCAGTGATTGGAAATTACGTGGTAGTGTATCTTCTATCCCCCATGGCCCTTGATAGTTTAGGACTGTTTGCGTAAAGCCTCGGGATATAACACCAAGCGACGCATCTGCGAAGAGGGCAACCTTTGTGCGACCAAACAGCGATTGGAAGTAGGGGAAGTTGAACGTTGCACCATAACCGCCCGCACTGCTTCCACTGAGTAGCACTTTGTTGGGTGATAAATCATCGCTGTTCAGTTTTTCTTTAATCCACTGCATAACAACTAGCGCGTTGTCGTGACCACGGTGCTTTAAAGTAACTTCGGCACCAGGTAGACCTGTAACGATACCAAGCTCGTCAACGTACTGCGTGTCTTTTGACCCTAAGTGTAGGTCGCCAGTACAGTAGGGAATGAAAACTTTTGACCAAGTTTGAAAAGGGTTCTCTTGTGTATCTTCAAATATTCCGCCTGAAATAAATGGCGTATTTTCGATTACGGCTGATGGGTTATAAGCGGCTCGCGACATCGGGTTGTCGTCAAACTCAAGCTGCATTGACGCTAAGCAAGTGGCACTGTCCCAGCAGGCGCCGCCACCATTGAAGTAGATAAGTAGGTTATCACTTTCTCCTTGTTCGAAATAAAACGAGAATGGGTTGGGTGCTAACCCCTCTGGTCCCGGTAAAGCAGGAAGAGAACATGATGGGTAAACGGTTTTTTCACCGCCGCCAGGTACTGATACCACCACCTCATTTTCAGGAGTGATTTGCTCCCATTGTGCAAAGGCATTATGGGCACAGAAACTCAGTGCCATTACAGCAAAATAGCGAAAACGTTTAGCGTAAGAATGCATAAACAATTCCTTTTGACATAGATAAACATGGTTTGAATAGTAAGTTTGATTCGGCTGTCATGAGAAAATTGAACTTCCTGAAACTTTCTCAATCGATCTCATTAGCGCGTAACTACGACAATTCATAGCGAGCGCTATACATTCATGATCGTGAGTTGCGCCACGAACTGTGGCTATAGCCTACGCACTAGGTTATAGCATTTATCCACTCTGTCTAGCGTTGATGTGGCGTTTTAAAGCATTGAATAAACATATTTTTACGACTAATCGCTTTAACTAAAATACTTCTGGGTTAAAATATAGCTAAATCGATTACAAGGAGTCTTACATGGCCGTTCACGAAATTACCCACCCGCTTATTGCGCACAAACTAGGGCTTATGCGATACGCTAAAATTAGCAGCAAAGACTTTCGCGAGCTTGCCTCTGAAGTAGGGAACCTTCTGACTTACGAAGCAACGCGAACACTGCCTACCGAAAGGGCTAAGATCAAAAGCTGGTCGGGCGATGAGGTAGAAGTAAGACAAATTAAAGGCAAAAAAATTACTGTCGTTCCTATTCTTCGTGCAGGCCTAGGTATGCTTGAAGGGGTACTTGAACTAATTCCAAATGCGAAGATTAGCGTAGTGGGTCTGTACCGTGATGAAGATACGCTTCAGCCGGTCGCCTACTTTGATAAAGTGGTTAAAAATATTGATGAACGTACTGCACTAATTGTTGACCCGATGCTAGCCACTGGCGGTACTTTGATTGCAACAATCGACCTTTTGAAAAAGAAAGGCTGTCGAAAAATAATGGGACTATTCCTTGTTGCTGCGCCTGAAGGCATTAAAGCCGTTGTTGAAGCACACCCTGATGTTGATATCTTTACCGCCGCAATCGATGATAGATTGAATGAGAAAGGCTATATCCTACCGGGATTAGGAGATGCTGGAGACAAAATCTTTGGCACGCGCTAAGAGCGAAAATCTCTAAAAATTAAGTCATTGAGCAATTTGTTACACAACTCATCGAATTAGCGCTAAATTTCACGCGTTAAACGTTTAAGTTAATGATATAGTCAGAGGGTAGTCATAGCGCACGCTTGCTACCCTTTTTTGTTTTTAAATCTGGGTAGATAGTTTCGTGAAAAGAGCTAAAAATAATGAATAAAACAAAACTTACCCTAAAAGATGTTGCTGAACAGTTGGGCGTTTCAACGGCAACCATTTCAAATGCATTTAACCGCCCGGACCAATTATCAAAAGCGAAGCGCGAAGAGATTTTAGCGCAGTGCAAAAAGATTGGTTACAGCGGCCCCAATAAAGCAGCACAGATCCTCAGAAAGGGCACATCAAATATTGTGGCTTTAGTATTAGCCGACAGCATTTCATATATGGTGAGTGACCCCGTCGCGAGTACTTTTATTAAAGGTGTTTCTTCTGCGCTTCAAGAAAATGGCAAGCATTTGTTACTGTACGCGGGCGACTCTGACAGCATTCTTGATGTTGTAGATTTTGTTGATGGTTTTATCTGTTACGGACAACCGCGCAACAGTAACTTGGTAGCGGAGTTGGCAGTGTCGCCAAAACCTGTGGTCACCGTTGACTTTGATATCGAAGACAAGCCATCTATTAATATTGATAACGAAGAGGCGGCCTATCGCGTTGCGTCTCATGCGTTAAATGAAGGTGACAATGTGGCAATCTTTGGGCTTCGCCTGATTGACTCGCCTTCTACATGTCGTATTTACGATAGTCCGTTGATTGACGTAGACAGCTCAATTGCTCACCGTCGACTTGATGGTTATTTAAGGGCCGCTGAAGAAAAGAACATCACGGTAAGCAATGAGCGTATTTGGCACCTTCCAGAAAGTGACAGACACTTTGCAAGACAGGCAGCCAAAGAAGTACTGACCAGCTCACCAAGACCTAATGTGGTTTTGTGTATGAGTGACATTATAGCCCTTGAGCTACTTCACTTAGCCTTGGATATGAATATTAAGGTACCGGAAGAGCTGAAAATTACAGGGTTTGATGGTATTGGGGAAGCCGAGCGTGCGCGCCCGCGTCTTACTACAGTTTGCCAATCCAGCAGTGGCAAAGGCGTAGAAGCAACAAAAGCATTGCTTAATCAAGTAACAGCAAAGAGTACGCTGCCTTTTGAATTGCAAGTCGGCGAGACGGTATAGGCTGAGCCAAGAGGTTCAGCCCGCGTTAAATAAGGCAGATTGCTTATCAAAGTTTAACGAGCAGCGATTAAAAAATGCGGCAAGTTTCTTTTCTTCAAAAAGATCGCCGCTTTCCTTCAAAGAAGCGGGCTGATTGAGTGCCGGTGGCGGGTATACACCATAGCCAGACAACAAACAGTGCCATGACGTAGTGCTGAAATGTCGACCAATACCTTGCCGCTTTATTTCCTCAACAATATCCCCTTTTCTGTACCACACATCAAGTAAACTAAGCAGTGATTCGGACAGCTTCATATTAGCTCTGTTGTCTCTCCAATAGTTACTGTCGTTGCGCCCGTTTAGCTTGTAATGACATACGATATAATCTCGGACGCGTTCAAAGCGCTCTGAAACTTCCTGATTAAACGCCTGTCTCTGTTGAGCACTTGTTTCGTTGAAAGAATAGTTGTCCGCGAAAAGCTCGATGCTCGTTTGAACTAGGTGTAGTGCCGTTGCTTCTAAAGGTTCAATAAACCCTTGCGACAAGCCTAGTGCAAGACAATTCTTCTCCCAGTGCCTTTCACATTGCCCTACACGCATAGATAAATGCTTTGCTTCAACGTCGGTATTTTCCATCCCCAATGCGCGTCGCAATTCACATTCTGCAGCGTCTTTCTCTTGGTACAGCTGACTATACACATACCCGTTTCCCGTGCGGTTACGAAGCGGTATCTGCCAACGCCAACCGTTCGACATGGCAACCGATTCGGTTTCAACCGGTAAATTAGCGCATGAAGGGGTAGGCAACACAACGGCCGAGTCATTGAATAGGTTGTCACTAAAGTCCCTAAACGGAACGCCTAGCGTCTTTTGTAAAAGGAGTCCTGAAAAACCCGTGCAATCTATGAACAGGTCTCCATCAAGTTTTTGTCCGTCTTGACAAACGAGATGTGAAATGTCCCCAGATGGTGAGGTATGCACCGATTCAATATTACCAACAACGTGAGATACGCCTTTTGATTTAGCGCGCTCACGTAAGAATCGTCCAAGTTTTAGAGAGTCAAAGTGGTAGCCGTATTCTATATCGAATGGAAAATTATGTGAGGGAAGAGGAGCAAGGTTTTTCTTTGCCAAATACCCCGCCATAAGAAACTTATCTGGTCGAGTTTCAACATCGAGGCCCAGTCTTCTGGTTAAGGCGTTAACGTGAAATGCTCGTTCACTAAAAACATCTAGCTGGCTAATAAAGGGGTGAGAGTAGCTGTGTGAATTATTGCCATTCCAGCCCGTGAACTTGATATTAACTTTATACGTTGCTTGGCACTCTTCCATCCAATCATACTCAGGAATATCAAGAGTTTGGAAAAAACGTTTGAGAGTAGGTGTCGAGCCTTCGCCTACGCCTATAGTGCCAATGTCTTCTGATTCTATGAGTGTGATGGTCACAGCTTGATTAGCCCAGCGGTGAGCTAAAAGGTTGGCAGCCATCCAACCTGCTGTGCCGCCTCCCGCAATAACAATTCGGTGTGGTGTTGTCATTAAAGGCTCTGCAATAAAAGAAGGGTGAAATTAAACAGTATCAGAGTTGCGCATTACTGCCACACTTTACATGGCAGTAATGCAAGGCACGTATCCACTATCTAAAGATGCGTGCCATTATTTTCGTACGTTCAAAAGGGATGGTCCCTTTTAATAGAACGAATAGTTGAGGTTTAGCATATAAGAAGGACCAAACTCGCGGCGAAGCGTAACAATGCCCGCATCATCAATGGTTTCTTCTTTCTCATCTGTCAGGTTGACGCCTTGTAACGACACTCTTAGCCCTTCCAAGTACTCAATTCCGCTATCTGCAAAATCGTAGCTAATTTGAGCATCGACTTGGGTAACGGCGTTACGAGTTGCTGGCTCAATTTTGTTTGAACCTCCACGCTGATATGTGAGGAACTCAGAACGATCGGTTGCCGCAACCCTAATCTCAAAGCCGTTCATCTCATAGTACGCTGTAATGCTGTACGTATTGTCTGATTGGCCTGGAATGGCTGTGCCATCTTCAAGCTCCGCATCTAGGATTGTCGCAGAAGCGGCAATACCAAATCCATCCAGAGAGTCAGTGAGCATTCTCAAAGGAACATTGGCCGTTAGCTCAACCCCTTTCATTTCACCTTTTAGGCCATCTTCGAAGAATGAATAGAAGCCTTGGTCTGGCGGAGTTACTAAATCGCCCACTTCGTAAGGCGTGTCTTGCGGGCCGTAGTTACCAGCAACGTCCACGATCCTGTCATGGAATCCAGGGATGAAGTAGTTAGCACCGTCATTGGTCACGTCATTCGTGAAATCAATAAGCTGGTTGCCGTCGCGGGTCCAATTAACCAAATCTTTATAGAAAAGCGCAATCGAGACATAACCTTCTTCATCGAAGTAGTTTTCAAATGAAATGTCAAAGTTGTTGGCTTCTAACGGACGAAGGGTTGGGTTACCCGTAAATTTAGACCAAGGCGACCCGAACTCTCTCACCGCCGCCTCAGAATTCTCTGTGGCAATCAGCTCAATATTTTGATCAAACTTAACAAAGCCCGATGCTTTCATTTGGTCGATACGCGCTCGACTAATGGTTTTCGATGCCGCCAAACGCAAGTAGCGATTCTCATTAAGTTCGACACTTACGTTCAGGCTAGGGAGGAAGTGAGAGTAATCATCGCCATCAGTAATAATACAGTCCGCATCAACCACTTGGTTGCCATCGTCGTCACACACGGCAAAGTTCGGACCCACAATACCAATGAAACCCGTTGAGCTTTGGTCCGTTTGTACATATTGTGCACCCACGTTGCCTTTTACATTGAAACCTTGAACTTCAGTCTCAAAGTCTAGCTGGGCGTATAATGTAGTGACTTCTTCATCAATGGTGTAGGTATCACCTAAACGATCAGGCTCTAGAAGCCCTGCATCATTAAGCGTATATTCACCATCGTTGTAAGGGGCAAAGCCGTCGTAGGCTACAACGTAACCCATGCCAGCCCAGGTTAAGTCAGCTAAGCCGTTGTACAGATACTGCTCAGGGATCGCTTCAGAAAATGGATAAGATGATGCGGTTGCGAAGAAACCTTTGTTATCTTTTGCTTTGAATCGGTCGCTATAGTTTACGCCGGCCGTAAAAGTGTTGAAGATTCCCCAATCTACATAACCAACTGCCTCAAAACGTATTGTGGTCAGCTCTTCTTCAAAATCAGCAAAGTTCAGGAAACCATCTTGGGCGTTGAAATAGCTGTAAGGTTGACCATTTGCCTGTAGAACATCGGTGGTAAACTGATCGGCAATGTTAGCCATACCGCCCCCCCAAACTTGAGGACCCGCAAGCTGTAACATGGTGGGATCAGAGAATGCATCAAGGCCGCTACTGCCGGTAAAGTAAATACCATCAGTGCTCATTTCGAATTGACGTGAACCTAATTGCCCTTCGCCGAGCGCACCAGAACGCGCTAAACCAGCGTATGATTCACCACGCAAGTCACGTTTGTTCGACTCACTGTCCGCCACGTCTAAAGTAAGAGACCACTCATCGGTTATATCGTATTTGATATTTAAACCGAAGGTTTGAAGCTCGCCATCTTTTTGCGCGGGATCTGTACGCAGTACTGGATTCGCGTTAACTTGCGTGCCCGAGTTGTTAATGCCTGTACCACTTACATTTGCCGCAGCGAAAGGTTCGATGAAACCGCGAATAACACCTGAGTCGGAATAATCAATATCTAGCGCATCAAAAACAATGTCTAGTCTATCGGTGGGACGCCATTGAAGAATGGCTGAAATCGTGTCGCGTTCTAGCACGCGGCTAATGGCCTGAGTGTCTAAACCAAACGGAAGCACTTGGCCATCGTCATTCTCACCATAACCCCAAACACCGTATTTTCTCTCGTTTCTGGGGGACTCCGTTGATGCAATGGCAAGTGCGAGACCTACCGTGTCATCTGCAAACTTTTCTACAAACGAAAGGGCAAAACGGTTACCGCTATTGTCGAATTCTGGATTATCTGAATCGTTGCCACCAAGTTCGTAGACCCCAGTGACGGTAAGGGTTTCCTGGGCTGCTAGAGGGCGTACTGTTTGCAAGTCTACTGTACCGCCAATACCTTGGACAATAAGCGAAGCGTCAGAGGTTTTGTAAATTGTGGCACCTGTCATGATTTCAGCAGGGTATAAGTCGTACTCTACGCCACGGTTATCGCCAATACCAATAAGTTCTCGTCCGTTCAGCGAGGTGCCGGTAAAGTCTTCTTTGAAGCCACGTACCGAAATACCAGACGTTCGTCCCCCAACGCGCTCGCCTGAAAGGCCTGGCAAGCGGGCAAGTGATTCTGCGATTGAAGAGTCTGGAAGCTTACCAATGTCTTCTGCGGAAATGGCCTCAACAATGGAGTCGTTGTCCATTTTCACCGCTTGGGCGCGCATTAAAGAGCCTCGAATCCCCGAAACTTGAATAATTTCTACTTGTTCGTCGTCTGGTGTGTCTTGTGCTACTACTGAACCGCTGTTAAGGGCGGCGGTAATTGAAATAGCGATTAACGCAGGTTTAAACGTACTGGTGTGCTTCATGAGTCATACCTTGCTGAGTGTGTTAAACAAAGGTTTTATTATTTACAACGTTTTAACAATAGTAGTTGTTTTACTCATACGCAAGTGTTTTCTTAATTGTTTAAGAAAAGTGTTTTCAAATATAGGGCATAAACGGCTACTCGTGGCTAGCAAGAATGCTTAATGCTTTTTCTTGCTACCTCTAAATAGTACCGAGAAAGTTTGGACAACGCCGATTGAAATCTGGCAAAGAGCAGAAGGGGGAGTGGCAAATTTTTTAGAGAATGAGAAGCGGACAATAAATGCTATAGCCCGCAACAGATATGAGGTTCAATGACCGCTTATGTTAGTTAGGTTACTTGACGTTGGGGTTTAGTCCCAAACCAGTTCTTTAAAATGCTTGCGACACATTGATTCATAGGTGTCGTTGCCGCCAATTTGTACTTGATAACCATTTTTTACTGCATTGCCATTTTCGTCTAAACGCACCACGAAACTTGCTTTTTTACCGCAATGGCAAACGGTTTTTAGTTCAGATAGTTTATCTGCCCAAGCCAGCAAATAATGACTGCCTTCAAAGGTTTCACCTAAAAAGTCGGTACGCAGGCCGTAGGCTAGTACCGGCACATCAAGTTCATCAACTACGTCCACTAGCTGCTTTACTTGTGCCTTTGTTAAGAACTGTGCTTCGTCAATAAAAATGCAGTCGGGCTTTAACGCTTCGCAGTCTTTGCTTATTGAGGCAAACAAATCATCGCCTTTTGCGTATAGCTTGGCATCTGCTTGTAAGCCGATACGAGAAGTGACTTTCCCAACGCCGTATCGATCATCTAGCGCTGCGGTATAAATCACCGAATGCATACCGCGTTCACGGTAGTTATAAGCTGATTGGAGGAGTGATGTAGACTTCCCTGCGTTCATTGCAGAGTAATAAAAATAAAGTTGAGCCATGGTTATTAGTAGTTTTCGTTATACCAAGAAATAAGGTCGTTGGCGTTCATTGGTCTAGCGAAGTAAAAGCCTTGCAAATAGTCGGTTCCAAGCTGCGACAAATGTTGCCTTTGCTGCTCAGTTTCGATGCCCTCTGCAATGGTTTTACAGCCAAACTCTTTAGCCATTAAAAGTGTTGCTCTTATTATGGTATCACTCTCTTCAGAGCTATTCTGTATAAAAGAGCGGTCAATTTTAATAAAATTGAATGGCATAGATTGAAGACGGTTTAAAGATGAATAACCTGTACCAAAGTCATCAATTGATATTTTGACATCACGAGCTACGAGTTCGCTCACTCGTTTAGTCACAAGATCTTTATCAATAGCAAATACGCTTTCAGTTATTTCTAGATAGAGACGTTCTGGTGAAATTTTAGTTGTGCTGAGGGCATTGTCTAAAACTTTAAAGAAGCTGTCATCGAGGAGCTGCGCGACTGATACATTTATCGACATTGCGAGGCCGGGTTTGAACTGCCAATGTGAAAGGTCGATAAGCGCTCTATTTAATACCCACGCACCTATTTCAGGCATTAGCCCGCTGCGCTCTGCAAGGGGGATAAACACCGCAGGAGAGATGTTTTCTCCGTCGCAGTTCCACCGTAAAAGCGCTTCTACTGAGGACAAGGAGTTTGTCGTGACGTCAATGATAGGTTGATAAAAAACAGTAAACTCACTATTTTCAATGGCTAATCTTAAGCGTTCACAAAGGCGCTGCTCTCGCTTTATTTCGTTGTGCAACGTTTCGTTAAATACGCCAATAGAGCCTCTTTGCTTACGCTTTTGATCATACATAGTCAGGTCGGCCTGTTGAATTAAATCAACAGCGCTGTCGCCATGGACGGGGAACATAGCGATGCCGATAGTGGCGTCTAACGTTACCTGATTGTCGTTCGCAATAATGGGAATAGTGACGCCACTGCGCATAGCGTGTGCTACGGCCTTTGCGGTATCAACATTAGCATAAGGAATTACGGCGACGAATTCGTCTCCTCCCCATCTTCCCAGGTGATTTTCTTCTGTATAGTTACGAAGTCTGTTGGCAATTTCGGCAAGGACAATATCGCCGACTTTATGTCCTAAACTGTCGTTAACTTGCTTGAATCCGTCTAAGTCGATAAATAGAAGGGCGAGCGAGTTATCTAGGGCACGTGTGGTGTCTATCAAATTATTGAGATGCTTGAGAAAGCCATTGCGATTAAGCAAATTTGTCAGTGGATCTCTGTTGGACAACCGATATAAATCCGCCGTTCTTCTTTCCACTTCCGCTTCAAGGTTGGCGTTAGATGCATCGAGCTTTTCGTTTGAAGCTATGAGTAGTTTGTTTACTTTAACTGTTTCACTACGCTCAATACGCATCTGTTCCATCAAACTATTATTCTTAGCTTTAAGGTGTAATGTACTGATGAAAAAGCGATGGTAGCGAAAAGCACTGGCGAAAATACCAAACCAGAAAACCAAGCCAAGCACACCTAAAATAAAAAATTTCCCGCTAGCATCTATTAACGCACATAACGACATAGGTACAAGAAGAGCAGTAGAGTAGAACCCGACGAGTTTTATGTTAGGAGACAGGACGGTTCCAGCTCCGCCAGACATCGCTGCGAGTACAACCATAGTCGCTGCTAGTTCGACAGTTGCCATGGATGAATAGAAAAGCACTGAATAAAGCGCCCAAATACAACCCGTAACATAAAGCCCGGTCGAAAACCGAATCAAAGCAGGGCGCGGGTTATAAGCTTTTCCTGCCAAATTAGTGCGCCAATACAATGCATCAATTAGCCTCAGAAGTGAGACGCACACCATTACTCCCCAAATCTGTAGTTTATTTGCAAATGTTGAAGGGGAGTCGCTTTCAAAGAAAAATACCAGGCCAGAAAAGGCAAATATCGTCATCAAGAAGCCGACAAAGCTATTGCCAATTAGCATGTCGGTGGTGTCTCGTTCTATTTCAGTTTGTGATATCGATTCTTGATACGTGTTCAACCGGATAAAGCCTTAATTACATTGTGATTCAAATTTAATGCGTTACTTCAAAAGCAAATTTAGTCGTACAGAATAGAGCGAAGCGTACAAACTTAAGTGCACTAAATGATTGTAGTATAGGCTAAATATAATACACATGACGGGGGCATTTTAAAATTTGACTAAAGCAACTCGCTTTTTGTCTATCTATGTTTTTTCACAGTTCGCTCTAAACACCTGAAAGTGTAGTGTTCTTAATCGATATTGCTTTTTATTTCTTATCTGCGATGTGAATCGCTCAATATAGCTAAAACTTTAGTATATAAAAGTTAAATAAGGCGCTGCGCAAGAGTAAAAACTCTTCACAGGATGTTTACAATGTTGTTCCTTTGTTATAAATTCTTAATCGATTAAGTTTGAATTGTGTTGCCGCCTCCCTACGTTAAAGGGGCAGAGGCTACCTTGGATTTAACAAATTCAACACATTGCCGGAGAAAAAATGAACAAAAATCACACACTCAACGCTTTGACCCTAGCGATTTGCGCCGCTTTTTCGGGCTCGGTTATCGCACAGGAATCATCAACAGCTGATGCTGACGCAAAGTCGAAAGAAAAATTCGAACAGATTGTGGTTACCGCTGCACCGGGTGGTGCAACGATGCAAGAAGCTAGTGTTTCTGTAAGTGCATTCGATGAAGACGATATTCTTAAACTAGCTCCTCGTTCTACCGCTGAGGTATTTCGCGCATTACCCGGTATTCGTGCCGAGTCTTCAGGCGGTGGCGGTAATGCAAATATTACTATTCGCGGTATTCCACTTGCGACGGGTGGTTCTAAATTCTTGCAAATCCATGAAGACGGTTTACCTGTTTTAGAATATGGTGATATTAACTTTGGCAATGCCGATAACTTTTTACGCTACGACTGGTCAGTAGCGAATGTGGAAGCAGTGCGCGGTGGTTCAGCGTCAACATTCGCAAGTAACTCGCCAGGCGGTGTTATTAACTTGATCAGTAACACGGGCGAAGTAGGTGGCGGTGCCATTGGAACGTCATTTGGCGTCGATTACGAAGAGTTTCGTTTAGATTTTCGCTATGGCGGTGAAATTAGCGACGACCTTTACTACCACATTGCTGGCTTTGCCCGTGGTGGAGAGGGCCCGCGAGAAACGGGATACAATGGCGACCAAGGCGGTCAAGTTAAGTTCAATATCACTAAGATGCTAGATAACGGTCACATCCGTTTCTTCTATAAAAACCTTGATGACAAAGTATCAACATACCTTCCTTCTCCGGTATTGGTGAAAGGCGATGGTGAATATGGCCCGGTACCTGGTTACGATGCCAGCTCACAGGCATTAAACTCAGCTTACAACACAAACATTTCTACTTTTGACAGCTATGGTAACCCAGAGAATCGCGACGTCCGCGATGGTATCGAATCAAAAGTAAACTCATTTGGCGTTGAAGTTGACCTCGAAGTGGCTGAAAACTTGTTCTTATTAAACAAGTTCCGTATTTCAGATATCTCAGGTGGTTTTATTGCTCCATTTACTGATGGATTTCCAGCGGGCCCTGGCGATGTATCGAATTTCGCTTCTGCACTTTGTGCCGGCGCTACTGACGGTGACGGAAATGCGCTGAATTGCGACAGCACAAGTGTTGTGCTCGCGAACGGACCTGGCGCTGGTGAAGTGTACACAGGACAAGCATTTACAAACCTTCAGTTCGACACAAGAATCAACGATCTGGGTAACATGATCAACGATTTCAGCTTGCGTAAAGAATTTGATAACGGTATCGACCTCACAGTAGGTTATTACTACTCAAACCAGGACATCGCCACAAGCTGGTCAAGCTGGCAGACATTTATACAAACTCTAGACGGTGACAATTCACAGCTTCTAACAGTTACCGATGGCGATGGCGTGGAACTTGTTTCAAACGGTTTACTGTCACCAAGCTTCCTTTCGTGGGAGTGGGACTTAAACTATGTAACAAAAGCGCCGTACATGAACGTTGGTTTTGAATTGTCAGATAACATTCTTATTGATGCATCGGTACGACATGACACGACCGAAGCTTCAGGTGAACTCATCAGCTCATGCTGCGGCGGAAATGCTGACTTCGACCTAAACGGTAACGGAACTATTGAGCAAATTGAAGATGCTTCAGCAATCAACAGCGGCTTCATTAGCGGTGGTGTTATCAACTTAAATCGCGCAGGTGCGTCATCTCAAATTGTTGATTACAGCGCGAATAATACGTCTTATTCAATCGGTGGTTCGTACCTGCTAAGCGCCAGTCAGACATTCTTTGCCCGTTACTCAAAAGGTGGCCGTGCTATCGCGGATCGTTTACTACAGATTGGCGGTACATTGAATACAGACGGCAGCTTAACAAGCACAACATCGGGTTACGATACAACGAAACAATTCGAGGTAGGTTACAAATACGGTACGAAAGACCTCATGGTTAACGCAACCTTGTTTGATACTGTTACTGAAGATACGCAAGCAGAGGTAACCAGTGGTTTAACCTTTATGCGCGAATATGAAGCAACAGGTTTAGAGCTTGAAGGCCGCTGGACAGCAACTGATAATTTCGTGCTATCCGGTAACTTAACGTGGACAGACGCTGAAATCAGTAAAGATGTAAACAATCCTGCACTTGAAGGAAATACTCCACGCCGCCAAGCAGATTGGATTTGGACTATTACCCCTGAGTACGTTACTGATACATGGTCTGTTGGTGCCTCACTACAAGGCTCGACAGAGTACTATGTTCAGGACAATAACGACCTTAAACAAGAAGGTTATAACCTTGTAAACTTGTTTGCCACTTATTGGGTGAACGACCAATTTTCTGTGTCGCTTAATGTGAATAACGCCACTGATGAATTTATCATCACTGAGTCAGAAGAAGGTTCAGCAGAAGTTGGTAGCTACATCAGAGCACGTCCATTGAACGGCCGTACTACAGTGCTGTCGCTTAAATATATGTTCGACTAACGAGCAAATATCTAGTGCGAAGGTACTAGTTATTCTTCAATTAACGCCCGCAATTGATGCGGGCGTTTTTTATTTATTCACTCTCCGCGGCTTTGAGTAGCTGAAGCTGCTTGGCGATTGCTGCAGAAAGTTGGTCAATTAAATGGCTATGTTTCTTATGAATAACATGTACCAATTCGTGTTCCACTAGAGGTATATACTCAATTCCAGATTGTTCGAAAATGGCTTCTTCAGAATAGTCACTCGGTAAAATAGCGTAGTCAAATCGCCCGTTGAGCAGTAAATTTATGACGTGGTGAAAGTCATCAAATTCAAAGATGTTGGCATTTAACTCGCCAGGTTTGGCGTGCATATTGAAGAAAAATCGGGTAGTGACGGCTATTGCCTTATCTGGTTGTTGAATTATGCTTTTATTGCACTCAGCTCCCCGTATACACAATAGAAATGATGCGCCATGAGACAGTGCTGGAGGAACAATTACAATGTTATTGTCAGGCTGAGACACTACGTCATAGCGAATAATATCTGCATCTGTCATTCCCTCATTCAACAGCCGTAAGCCTCTTTCCCCACCCACTTTTTCGAATGTAACCTCAATGCCGATATCTTGGTACGCACGTGCTATTAGGGGTTTATAGAAGCTACTTACTCGAGGATGAGTTAGTTCTCCAATGACGAAGTTAGTGTCATCGTGCTGGGCACTGGCATTTGAATTGAATAGCAGCGACGAGAAAAAGAGAATAAAAAATGTTGAAACGGTTTGAATGCCAATAAAGCGCATCGTTTTCACTTTACAAATCCTTGTTTAAGAAAACCACGATAAGCTAAGGGTAGAGTACGAACGAAACAATAGAAAGGTAATTTAACGGGCAAATAAAAAGCCCCATCTCAAGGATGGGGCTTTGTTAATCAAGTTACTGCAGTTATTACAGTTTACGCAGCGTTTTGACCGCCATCAATCGCTTTAAGCGTTTGAGACGCTGGAACAAGTTCCATATCGAACGTGTATTCGTCTACACGAACTGCTAGCTTGCGTTTTTCGTTATAGTCGTGAAGCTTAGCGGCTTCATCAGCCGTTACTACGCCTTTTTCTTGAAGCTTGTTAAGTGCATGTTCAAAAGAAATGAACGGCACTACAGGCTCTTTGCGAAGTGCTTTTTGCACTTTACCAAGAAGGTGAGCTACCGCGTGCTTCGCTTTGAACGCTTGCTCGTTGATGTCGTTGCCATCTCCAGGCGTAACGCGAACAAGGTGAGTAAGCTGCTCTTTCACGCTGTTATCTTGCATAGACGCGATAGAAAGCTCACGCACTAGGTCATCGCTGATACCCGCAACACTGTTGGTGTAGGTATTTGTAAGAAGACGCATTAGACCACGTGTCGCCGTGTTCGGGAAATTGTTGATAAAGTTGACAATTGCCTGATCAGCTTGTTGTAAAGACCACTGCATAGCGTATTCGAAATACGGTAGCGCAAGTTTTCTGTCTTCAATGCGCTGCTCGTAGAAACGAATTGCTGCCATTGCACCGTATAGGTAGCTCATTACGTCACCTAGACGTGCTGATAAAAGCTCAGCTTTCTTAAGGTCACCGCCTAGTACCGCAAGTGACAAGTCAGCAAGTGGTGCTAGTTTTGCAGAGATGCTGTTTACACGCTTCTCATACTTGCGAACTTCTGGTAATGCAGACTCGCTCTCGCGTAGGAAAGGAAGGTATCCTTTACCTAGGCTGCGGAATGCATTTTTAACGCTGAAGCCAACTGTTTTACGAAGCACTTTGTTGAACTCTGCATCCGCAGAACTTTCGTTGCTGTGGATTAGGTCAACCATGTCTTTAAGGTAAGGGTGACAACGCATTGCACCTTGACCGAAGATCATTAAGTTACGGGTGAGAATGTTTGCACCTTCTACCGTAATCGCGATAGGAAGCGCAGCATAGCCGCCCGCTAACGTATTCTGAGGACCGCGTTGAATCGCTTTACCTGCCTGGATGTCCATAGCAGAGTTCATCACATCACGACCTAGTTCAGTCATGTGATATTTAGCAATAGCGGTAACTACTGATGGTTTAACACCTAGGCCTAGACCTTCAGTTGTTAACACACGCATCGCTTCAAGTAAGAACGTCTTACCCGCGATGTCTGCCATTTTCTCTTGGATACCTTCAAAGCGACCAATTGGAAGACCAAACTGCTCACGTACGAATGAATACTCAACCGTGCCTTTAAATGCTGATTGTGCAGTTGCTACGCCCATTGCTGGAAGTGAAATACCACGACCTGCACCTAGACAGCTAACTAGCATCTGCCAACCACGACCAATGTTCTTTTGACCACCAATGATGAAGTCCATAGGAATGAACACATCTTGACCACGAGTAGTACCGTTGTAGAAACGTACGCCCATTGGGTCGTGACGGTTACCAAGTTCAACACCTGGGTGAGACTTAGGTAGAAGGGCACAGGTAATGCCAAGCTCTAGTTTGTCACCAAGTAGTTGGTCTGGATCGAACACTTTAAACGCAAGACCTAATACGGTAGCAATTGGTGCAAGTGTAATGTAGCGCTTGTCCCAGCTTACGCGTAATCCAAGCACTTCTTCACCGTTGAATTCGCCTTTAGTCACGATAGCCGCGTCAGGAATAGCACCTGCGTCAGAACCTGCTTCAGGGCTGGTAAGCGCGAAGCACGGAATATCGCGACCGTCTGCTAGACGAGGTAGCCAGTAATCTTGCTGCTCGGTTGTACCGTAGTGCATAAGAAGCTCGCCTGGACCTAATGAGTTAGGGACCATTACGGTTACCGCAATGGCACCGCTTTTCGCTGCGATAGTGGCAACGATAGTAGAGTTTGCATACGGGCTGAACTCAAGACCACCAAATTTCTTTGGAATGATCATAGAGAAGAAACGGTTCTTACCTAGGAAGTCTAAAACGTCCTGAGGAATGTGCTTGCCGTTGCCTAATTCAAAATCATCGATCATGTTCAGCAACTCGGTTACTGGACCGTCCATGAATGCTTGTTCTTCTGCGCTCAGTTTTGCCTGAGGGATATCGCGTAGCGCCTGCATGTCAGGCTTACCCTGATAAATAGAAGATTCAATCCACACGTCGCCTGCATCTAAGGCTTCTTGCTCTGTGATTGAAATTGGGGGTAATACTTTCTTTAAGCTAGTTCTGATACTCATAATAACTCATCCGCTCATCTGACCAGTTGTTTAGGTCAATACTACACCTAATTTAAAAAAGATCAAATTTTGTAAAAATTATCAAATAATCATGTGGTTATATAAACTATCTGCGTCTTTTTTATACGAAAGTGTGATGCAAGGGATTAACATTGCTGATATTTAATGGTCAAAAAACGCTCTGGTTGTGTCACCTTGATGTAGAACCACTATACCTGCGGTAACACGCCGCGATTACGAACATTTTACCTCTCGCTGTGTGGGAAATTATCTATGCGGACTGGTATAAAACCGCTTGTTCGTGCAGCTATCAGTTAACTGTATTCATCTAAACTCTGTTTGTTCGTTTTAATCAGAGGCATTGTCTTTTATAGTGAGCGTTCTTTAACATGGAGAAGTAATTAAAATGCGCCGTCTTTCATCATTTTTCGCTAAGTTCCTTATTGGAAGTGCAGCTATAACAAGCTTGGGTTTTTCTGGACTAGCATCAGCCAACGGATATGCAGTGGCAAATATTGGCTTTGGCAACGTAGATACTGAAATAGATAATGAGTCTGATATTAGCTATTCAGCTGCTTTAGGCTATCAATTTCACCGTCAGTGGTATGTAGAAGGTGGCTATATCTCTTTTATTGATACAGATAACGACGAACAATCAATCTCATCTAAAGGCCCTTATTTGGCGTTACTAGGTAAAGCGAGTAGCCAGAAAGGTGAGCTGTATTATAAATTAGGCGTGGCAAGCGTTGACATCGAGCACGCGTCGATAGATAGCAATACCTGTGGCCCAGAAGCCGCTGTGTGTGGATACGATGACACAATTATCGCAGGATTAGCAGGGCTAGGCTTCGATTACTACTTAGGCTTACAGTCGATGGTACGCGTGGAATACACCTACTTTGGTGGCAAAGATGATTTTTCTGCGCATATTGTAAATTTAGGTTTTCGCTACAACTTTTAGGTTGTAGTTATTAACTCGCATAGTCGTTTTAAATATAGGCCCTAGATAAATCCAAAAATCGTTTGATTGTGTAAAAATAGATAGATTCTCAACAATGGATTTACAATGAAAAACGAATTAGACAGCAAGTTCTTACTTCAGGTTTTCGACAAGATCCGCCAGCATGGCGCGAAAGAAGATGAACAGTATAAGCTTAATGGGATCACTGCGTTTACAGATCACGATGGCTATACGCTTTACATTGAAGACGTTAATGTGAAGCTGCAGTTCGGCTTTCACAATCAATACCATTTTGACTATGACTCAAAAGAACAATATGAATCGTTTGAGAAAAAGTTGAAGCAAATCGATAAAGAATATTAGTGACCTGATTTCAGTTTGTATTGATAACAAGCAATATGTTTCTTAAGCAGAGAAAGCAAGTATGGGCTCTCTCTGCTTAAGCGCTTTTATTTATCGCAAGGGCACTGTGGGCTGTCTGTCTCAATTAGCCCCACCAAAAACCTTCTGCTACAATGCCGCCCACTTCGTTTCAAAGGATACAGACATTGGCGGCGGCAATTAAAGCTCCTAAATTTAAACTAGCATTTTTAGGCCCTAAGTTTTGGCCTGTATGGTTAGGTGTTTTCGTTCTTTATACGATTACATGGTTGCCTTTACCCGTGATACGCGCTATCGGTGGCGGTACCGGTAAACTTATCGCATTAATTGTTCCTAAACGGGCAAAAGTCGCAAAGCGTAACTTGACGCTCTGGAACCCTACACTTTCCGCCAGTGAAGTAGAGGCGCTTTACAAAGAAAATGTGCGGCGCACAGGCATGGCACTATTTGAAACTGCTATGGGATGGTGGTGGCCTAGCTGGCGCGTAAAACGAGCTATTGAGATTGAAGGCACTGAGCATGTTGAAGCGGCCCTTGCAAATGGCAAAGGTGTCTTTGGTATGGCACTTCACAATATGAATCTGGAATTTGCCTGTAGAGGAATTGGCTTCTTCCGTCCAAGCATCGCGTTTTATCGCAAACACAACAACCCTCTCGTTGATTACCTTCAGTATCATGGGCGAAACCGCTCAAACAAATACATGATTGATAAGCGCAACGCAAAAGCCTTACTTGCTGCACTTGACGATAAAGAACTTTGTTTGTATTTGCCCGACCAGGATTATGGCCCGAAACAAAGTATCTTTGTTCCATTTGGTGGGGTGAAAGATACCGCGACAACTACAGCAACGCTGATGTTTATTCGACGTAGTCACTCTGAGCCAATGATCATCACGTCGCAATACACCAAACGCGGTTACAAAATTAAAATCTATCCACCGCTTTCTCAGTTAGGTGATATGGAAGACGCTGAAGCACTAACATTACTGAATCAACATGTAGACGCTGCGGTTAAAGAACAGCCAGAAAGCTATTTGTGGATGCACAAGCGATTTAAAACCAGACCGGAAGGTAACCCTGAATCGCTGTATAAATCACTATAGCTGTGTATGAATAAACACCTAGCGATGAAAATTAGATAAATAGAATAATAGGCTTTCCGTTCGAAGGTAGACTAAAATAGAAGAATTATGCTTAAGTTCATACACATAGCATAAGCTGATTTTCGATTAAAAGTGGCTACACATTGGTAAGGTATGGGACAGACAAGTTATTCAAGTTCATCGTTTTGGGCAAAGCAAATTGGCATAGCAGCAGTGCTTGTTATCATTGCTGGCGTACTCATTTACATGCTTCAAACACAGGACCAAGAGCCTGTTCCTCAAGGGCAAGCGGAAGAAAAGTCTGTATCACGTGGGTTAAGTGAGTTCTATCGAGACTTTCGTATGTCTGCTACTGACCCAGCAGAAGATGAGCAGGGAGATTTTGTACTGGATATTGCGGGCGTTGATCCTAATTTAGACAACAAGCTTGCACAAATGTCTAGCCAAACACGTCCGGTTGAAAAGAATTGGACCGGCGAACATAAATACCGCACGTTCCAGGAAGGGAACACACTGCGCGAAGCTATTTCGCAATACGCTCAAGCTGAAGGCATGCAGGTGATATGGAACCTGGAGCAAGACTTTGTTATTAAGCACCAGTTTCAATTGGACAACACGGTTGCAGGATCGCTTGCTAAAATTGCCAGTGCCATAGACAGTAGTTTTGAAGGGCAAGTAAAAGCATATTTATGTGCAGAGCAACGCTCGCTGGTGGTGACTGCCCAAGAAACAGAATTTCTCACCACCAACTGTCGTTTGGTTAGAGGTTAGGCTTCATCGCCTAGCCGCTACACGTTCCAAATAGTGTATTCCAGTGAATGGTTACTTGCTCTCGTATGGCATCTAGTTCTTCGCTCTGATCTGCGTACTTGGTATCTGCTAACGTTAAATGGTGGTATTGCTCTCGCAGCTTTAAATACGCCTTTTGCAGTTTGTGCGCAGTGGCGACATCAATAATGTTGGTCTTGGCTGCGGCGTCAAAAATGCGAAGATTGTCAGGATATTCTGTCATGGCAGCCTGTGACTTTGCATTAGCGAGTACAAGATATTGAGCCATGAACTCAATATCGGTAATACCACCTACACACTGCTTTAAGTCTACCTTGTCGTTGTCCTTTGAAAGCAAGTGCTCCCGCATTTTTAAACGCATTTTGCACACGTCGTCAGCCAACGTTTTAGCGTTTCTAGAGCGAGTTAGTATGGAATTTCTTACCTGCGTGAAGTCATTCAAAAGGCGAGGGGCTCCGCAAATTGCTCTTGCACGAACCAGCGCTTGATGTTCCCAAGTCCATGCTTCTTCGGTCTGGTATTTCTCGAAACCATCGATATGGCAGCATAACAATCCCGCATTGCCAGAAGGGCGTAGACGCAAGTCGGTTTCGTATAATTGTCCAAACAACGTTTTCGTATTGAGAAGATGCATGATGCGCTGCGCCAACTTAATGTAAAACTGTTGTGCTTCAATAGACTTCTTACCGTCTGTACTTATGCCGCGAGGGGCATTGTGCAAAAACACTAAATCTAAGTCTGAGCCGTAACCTAATTCATACCCGCCTAGTTTTCCATAGCCGATCACGGCAAATCCTTTGTCAGTTCCCTCTAGGTGTGCTGGAACGCCATAGCGCTGTTGCATTTGCATCCAGGCAGCATCTACTACGTTCTCCAATATCACTTCAGCTAGCACCGTAAGCTTATCGCTCACGTTGTTTATAGGTAGTGATTCACTGATGTCGCTGGCGGCTATGCGAAGCTGTTGGCAAAGTTTGAACTGCCTCCATCCATCCATAAGCATTTCCACATCGTCTTGTTCAATACGAAGCATGATTTCACGCAGTTCCAGCTGATATTCCTGCTTGCTGGTATGGATATCGGTATTTTGCTGACCTAGGTATAACGGCGTGAGTAATTCGTCTAATAGTAATGGAAAGCGCTTAATTTCTTGAGCTATCCAGTCGCTTCGTTCACATAGCCTTACTAACTGTTTTAATACATCCGGATTTTCAAGTAGTAAGTCAAGGTAAGTGGTTCGGCCAGTAATCGCTTCTATAACACCAAGTAAACGGTCGAGTACTTGTGGGATGTAGTTTGGATGTTGGTTGATGAGCACATACAAAATTTCGGGAAGCAATTTATTTAACGTGTCTTCACCTTTTTGGCCTATGCGATAATTGCGTTGCTTATCCTTGAAGGCGACAAGAATAGAATATATGCCTTTAATATCGCTAGCAGACAGGTATTCGCCAAAGGTTTCAGTAAACTCATCCTCTTGCAATGCAAGACGCCACGCATCTTGGCAGGCAGTGAAAAGCTGGTCTTCTTCTGAGTGCATATCATGAGACTCTTCTACTAACTCGTTGAAATGGGCATGAATACGCGCCATTACAGTATCTAAATGCACTAAAAATTCACTGTAAGAATCAAAACCCATGACTTCAATAAGCGCAGCTTGTTGCCAAGGTAACTCAGGAAGAGTTTGGGTCTGGCGATCTTGAGCTTGTTGAAGCGTGTGCTCTACTTTTCTTAGGAATAAATAGTCACTTTTTAGCTGTTGCGTTACGTCGCGTTCGACTATATCGAGTTCAGTTAATGCGTCTAACGTGCGAAGTAATGACTTACTTTGTAATGCTGGCTCTCGTCCTCCGTGAATCAGCTGAAAACTTTGGGCAAAAAACTCCACTTCACGAATGCCACCTGCGCCGAGTTTTATATTGTTACTCAGTCTGCGTCTGCGTATTTCTGTGGCGATCAGCTTTTTCATGTTACGAAGGGCATCTAATGTGGTGAAGTCTAAGTAACGACGGAAGGTAAACGGGTGCAAAATGCTCTTTAACCATTTCACATCTTGCGAATTATCATCGTTAATCACCCGCGCTTTTACCATGGCAAAGCGCTCCCAGTGTCGACCTTGGTCTTGATAATAATCTTCAAGTGCCGCGAAATGCATCACAAGGGGGCCTGAATCGCCGAAGGGGCGTAAACGCATGTCGACGCGATAGACTTGACCGTCATTAGTCACTTTGTTCAATGCTTGAATAAGTTTTTGCGCGAGTTTGGTAAAAAACTGCTGATGCTCTACGCTTTTTCGACCACCTTGGGTTTCGCCTTTTTCTGGGTACGTAAAAATTAAATCGATATCAGAAGAAAAGTTGAGTTCCTTTCCTCCTAATTTCCCCATACCCAAGATATACATGTGCATGTCTTGGTTATGGCTTTGTGGTTTTCCATAGCGCGCTGCTAAATGTTGATAAAGCCAGTGGTACGCACCGTTAATAAGTACATCAGCTAATGCTGAAACCTGCATAAGTGATATTTCGATGGGTTGTTTGTTCAAAACATCGAGGAAAGTAATCCGCGCCATCTCTTTATTTCTAAATTCCCTCAACACTTGCAGTAAGTCATCTTCGCTAGCGACGGTGTGCAATTCATTGTCTAGGTTTGCGAGATAGTCAGATGAAATGGTATTGCCAAGAGATTGAAGCGTTTCACTTTTCTCAAGGGGTTGATAAGGCTCAACGAAGCGAGAAACAAATGAAGGGTTTTGAATCAATGTCTCAGCCAAGAAGGAGGAACGCGTGAAGGAGAGCATTAGTGTTTCACAATGAGCCTCAATTACGGCTTTGTCACTTTCGCTAATTGCTGGCGCTGTTAACAACTGCTGCCAAAATTTTTCGGCAAGTTCTACGTTTGTCATGCTATTTTCGTTGTCTGTTGGCATAATGCTCGCGTCTTATGAGATATCGCTCGTGTTTTACGGTTGAATACTCACAATTGCCATTGCAAGTACTCAAAACAAGGTCTGCTAAGTGCGCTAACGTGCAGCTCTGCATTCAATGTGGTTAAGTGCCTGCTAACCCAGGGTGTGATCTACAGGTCATTTAGCCCTAACTAAAATAAATCTGAACAAGTTCGATGTCATCGTTGTACAAGTTTGTATTAGATGAACGCTATTCAATTAGCCATCACTGATTTTTCGAAACTACATCAAAAACTAATCAGAAGAACTTTGTGTGTTCAAGGAGCAAAGATAACGTGGAAGCCTTAGTAAAACTAGTACCTCTAACGCAAGAACTGCTGATATATCTCGCTATGGATGTCGCAATTGCGTTAGTACTGCTAATGATTATGAAGTGGCTGACAGGCGCATTTAGGAAATACTCGGTAACAGAAGAATTGGGTGTTAAAGATAATTTCGCATTTGGGATAAGCATTGCGGGAGGCATGCTGTCGTTGTGCATAGTATTGAGCTCGGTTGTTGGCCGTCATATTGGCGTGGGTTATAAAGAAGCGGCGATTGGAATGGTAACTTTCGGCATTGTGGGCATTATATTGGTGAAGTTCGGACGCTTCGCTCACGATAAACTAGTACTTAATAAAGTTGATACGCATGCGATGATTGCCGAAAGGAGTGTGAGTGTGGCGCTGGTTGATGCGGCTAGTTTGGTGGCAAGCGCAATTGTTTTACGCAATATTATGGTGTGGGTTGATGGCAGCGACATGAACGCAATCATTGCTATTGTGACCGGCTTTACCGTGGTTCTGACCATGTTGCTTGTTATGACGCGTATTTTAGAGTTTAGATATGCTAGAGATAATCAAAACGACTCATTTCAAGGGGCGCTAGAGAAGGGGCAGTTAGCACTCGCTATCGAGCACACTGGTAATTTACTTGGAACTGCTATGATTGTGTCGGCAGCGAAGAATTTACTTATTTACAACCCATCAGGCTACGTGAGCAATATAACAGGTTGGCTGATTGTTAGTGTTGGCTTAGCAATCGCACTTCATATTTTGGTACTAGTGAGCAAAAAAATTATTTTATTTGGCATGAATTTCCGGCAGGAAGTCGATCAACAGCATAACGTTGGTGTAGCTGCACTTGGGTTTACCCTTAGCATAGGAAACGCCATGATCATTAACGGTGTTTTAGGCGGGTAGGGGAATACTCTTTTCTGAACAACGAACCTAACGCAACCCAATGTCTTAATCTTCAAATTGGGTTTTCATACACATTAGCTCATTGAGTTGCCCTTTACGAATAATCCCGTTTTTTTGAGGGCGGCTCATTCTCTTTACCTCATATTCAAGCTTTGAGGCATGTGACTTGTCAGTCATTTCGAATATGGCTTTAAAGGTCAGTGGTGCCTTACCTTTTAAGGCCTTGGCGCCCCCTTTTAACTCTCCTCGGTGTTGCGCTATGCGGCGCTTGGGGTTAGTGGTGATTCCTGTGTAGAGTTGGCCAAGCTTATTTTCAACTAAGTAGAGATACCACGTAGCTTTTGTACTTCCCTGGTGGGTATTGCCTTCGTTGGCTGATATACTTTGTGCCAATGTAATTCAATGTATAGAAATTTCTCGTAGCTTTATCTTAGCAGAATTAACTAGTGCTTGTTGACCTTTGCTGTACAACATAGATCAACCAGCCCTTAAGACTGGGCGTGAATATATTACTTCGATAATCGCGCGATGTTGGTTACCATATATACGAGAATAAGCGCGCTGTTTCGAATTCACGTGTTCGCACTCATGTTTTCGAACGCACATTTTTAATGGAAAAACGGTAAATTGCATGTACGAAAGTTATTATGGACTTAACTCGAAACCGTTTCAGTTAACCCCAGATCCAGAATTTTTCTTCGCAAGTAAATGGCACAAACGCGCCATGTCTTATCTACAGTATGGACTTTCTCAAGCTGAAGGGTTCATTGTTATTACCGGCGGAATTGGAACCGGGAAAACTACCGTAGCAAACAGCTTGCTTGAAGAAATTGAAGACGACATTGCGGCAGCTCAAATAGTTACGCCAAAGCTGTCGCCAGATGAACTGGTAAAAATGGTCGCGTCTAAATTTGATATCCCTACGGAAGGTCGCTCAAAAGCCGATATTTTAAAAGCGCTTGAAATTTTCTTATACGATCTAAACAAAGCGGGTCGCCGCGCCTTACTATTGGTTGATGAAGCGCAAAACCTTCCGTTAGAGACCATTGAAGAATTAAGAATGCTGAGTAACTTTCAGCTGAACGGCAAACCGTTGATTCAAAGCTTTTTGCTGGGGCAAGAAGAACTGCAGCCTATTTTACGCGCACCGAATATGGAGCAATTTAGGCAACGTATTGTAGCGTCTTGCCATCTCGCTCCGCTTTCATTGGAAGAGTGCAAAGAATACATTGAGTACCGATTGCACCACGCGGGATGGAACGGCTCACAGTTATTCAGTGAAGAGGCGTTTGAACGAATTCACATGTTCTCTCGCGGTATCCCTCGTAAAATTAATACCCTAATGGATAGGGTAATGCTCTATGGCTTTTTAGAAGAACTAGAGAGCTTTGACGCGGACGCGGTAAACGAAGTAATTGAAGAAGTAAAAGCAGAGATGTTCGAGCCTGATAAAACGGGCGCGGAAGTGACGGAGCATATGGGCTTTGCTGACCACCCGGAAAGCCAAACTATCATGACACCTAAAGGCAATGTTGTTCGCGACACCAAATACTACTTGGATATGTTAGCTGAATTAGTTGATGCCTTAGATGACGCCATTTCACAAAAAGTGAAAATGACGCAGTACGTCGATAAGCTTATGAAAAAGAAGTTCAAAACGTATGTCCGACTTAAGAGTGATGATAAGAAAGAGTGATACTTTCTTTGTAGCCACCATCATTTGATAAACAAAAAAGCGCCTTTTTACTAACGTAAAATCGGGCGCTTTTTTTGGAGTTTAGGTTACTAGTACCACCTACAAACTACAACCGGTAGATTGAAAAATTCAGTGAATTAGTCATAGGTGTAGGTAATAGAGGCGCTTAAGCGTCTGTCGGTAAAATCACTTCCGAAAGCACTGAAGCCGCTCAGAATGTCCCCCTCTTGTTTTAAATATGTAAAATCTAACGCGACAAAGAGGGATTTGCCGAATTTTCTATTTATACCTGCATTAAAGTTATAATTGTCACCTTCGCCATTGGAATTCTCTTCATCACTTTTATCGTTAATGTTAGCGTAATCTAGACTTGCATCAATGGATGTACTTTTGCCTAATTGATACGAGAGACTCGTTCCGAAGGAATACGTACGTCTTAAGCGTTCAAAGTCTAAATATTCATCTTCAGAATACCTCCAAGATACCGCTACAGTAATTCGAGAAAAATCATAACCAGCTTGGAAGTTACCACTCTTTCTAAGTATTACATTATCTTGTAACTCGATATTCTGGTTCGACAGTTCTACGAGTTGTTCATCTACACTGGGGGCGTAGTTTAAGCTATTAGGCTGAAAGCAATCAGCAATTGAAAATGAATTAAGAGGACAAACAAATACCCCTAAGTTTTCTTGGTTTGCCAATAATCTAGACGTATTGGTTACATCCTCCGAGTATTTGAAAGAAGAACGAAAAAATTTTGAATTATATGAGAAATCCGCAGAAGCTGATTCTCCAAAAAAACGTCTCCCGTACTTTGCTTTAAAGTTAGTGCGAGCACTTAAAGCCCATCCGACGTCTAGCCCTACGAAAGTATCGTCAATATTTTCTTCTTCACGAGAATCACTTTTATTCACAGTGACCGCTATATATCTAGTAGCACTTTGACGATAGGTTACGCCAACTCCATAAGAATTAAACTGTCGAACAGTATTGGATGAATCTAGTCGACTTGATACCTGATTACCTTCGTGGAATGCGGTCGCCCTCAAAGCCCAGTCAGAGAAAATAACAAAATCTGAGAAGAACGCAGCTTTCCGAGTAATAAAATCGCCAGCAGAATTGTCTTCTCTTTCGGTGTCCTCATATTGGCCGGAAAGTTCAAATATCACGCGTTCTGATTTTCTACCGTTGCTCAAAGTTCCTGACAGCATTGCTGAGTTGTTATTTAGTGCGTTGTTCCCTAAATCTGAGCTATCTGAAGCGGTATCAGAAAAAGCAATGGTGCCTTCGCCATTCAGCCATTCTCCCTTTTCCAAGTTGATAGATGAACTAACTCTATTTGACCTAACTTTTACGAGGTCTTCAGAGTTAGTGAAAAAATCACTAACTAGAAAGTTGGCGGTATTTGCATTTCGATAATTTAAGAAGCCCGAAGCTTCAATGAGGAGAGCATTTGGAAGAGGAGTCCAATTTAACTGGTAATTGTATTCTCCATAAGTGTCAGTCGTGCTCAAGTCACTTCTGTCTCTTTCTAAATGTGTAACAGAGCTAGACCATAGCCCATTTAAATATTTAGATTGGTACTTCGCGTTTACTGTAGGACTCAGTTCTACCGTATTAAGAGAGCGTTTTCCGTTAGACTGCGTTTTTACTTCTTGGTACGTATTTCCAGCGTTTACCTGCCCGCTTATTGTTACTTCAGCTTTTAACATGGAGGGGGTTAAGCTAATGAGAAGCAAAAGGGTAGAATATTGAATTTGACTGAAGCTCTTCATAAATTTCCTTTTTCGTCTCTCGTATAAACACTCGTGTATAAAAGGATACGATTTTCCATAGCACCACCGCTTTTCGCATTAAGTCTTAAAAAAATTCTTCTAATTGATTGATTATTATATTTAATTTGTAAGCTTATTTAAGACATCGGAGGATAGGTTACTCTATACTTGAGCTTTTTTCATTCAAATTTAAATAATAAATCATGAAATACCTGAGTTTCTTTATAAAAGTAGTGTAATTGGAAATTTGTGGTTATCATAGCACTCGTGTAGTTGCATTGAGGGGGCCAGGGTGGCAGCAAATAAGAGAAATTATAATAAGCGCTCAAATATTTTGGTATTAACAGAAGCGCTATTAATTGCCTACATGGGTTATATCACCCACTTTATTTTATCTCAAATAGGCATGAGCCAAGCGGTTTCTTTAGAAAAATTAATTATTAACGTTGGCCTGTTAACAATATCAATATTATTGTGTTCTCTTTCGGTAGGCCTCTATGAAGCGAAGTTGAGGGAAACTTTCCGAGGAATCATTCGCAGAATTTTTGTGAGCGTCGGTTTAAGCTATTTCTTAGTCGAAATCATCAGTAGAGCTTTATTCGACGAAATGGTAATGGATACTTATTTTCTTCCTGCCTCTGTTTGCGCAATCATCATTACACTGGTCATATTCAGATATTTTACTAACCGGTTAGGTTTGTTGGGGCTAGGCAAAGTCCGGATTCTAGTTCTTGGTGCGGGAGAAAGAGCGTCAATTATCGAAAAGCGCATGAGAAGGGATGTCGACCGAATAGGGTTCGATTTGATTGGGTTTATTCCAATCCCAGGCGATAACCGAGAGGACGGCATAAGGAAAGAGAATATAATTCATCTGAAAGTTGATGAAACATTTCAGCAGTTCGTCGCAGACAATGGTATCGAAGAAATAGTAATTGCTTGTGACCAGAGAAGAGGGACTCTGCCTGTTGAAGTACTTTTTGACTGCAGGCTGAGAGGGATTGAGGTTACTGAGTTGCTCGACTTCATGGAGCGAGAGACTGGGCAAATTGTTGTTAACCTAATGTATCCTAGCTGGGTCATATATTCTAATGGCTTCCAGAGTCAGAACTACTTGAGAGATGCGCTGGATTATAGCTTGAACGCATTTTTCGCACTGCTGGTTTTCGCTCTTGTCTGGCCAATAATGTTATTTACCGCGACTTTCATATATTTTGACGACGGCCGAAAAACAGGTGTTTCGGTTTTTTATAAGCAGGAACGCGTAGGCTTAAACGGTAAGTTATTTAAAATTATAAAGTTTAGAAGCATGAGGCCCGATGCTGAAAAAGATGGCGCTAAATGGGCAAGCAAAAATGATGACAGGGTTACTCGAATTGGACATTTTATTAGAAAATATCGTGTCGATGAACTGCCTCAGCTTCTGAATGTGTTCCGGGGTGAAATGTCTTTTATTGGTCCTAGGCCTGAACGCCCGCAATTTGTAGAGCAACTTGTGCGAGAAGTTCCTTACTACAACCAAAGGCACAACGTTAAACCAGGGCTTGCTGGTTGGGCTCAGCTCAATTATCCATACGGTGCTAGTGTCGAAGACTCCATGGAAAAGCTTAAATTTGACTTGTACTACGTGAAGCACCAAAGCTTACTACTAGATATTTTAATTCTCATCCGCACTGTTGAAGTGGTGTTGTTTGGAAAAGGCAGATAGATGACAACTAAGCCCCAACTAAATGCAATGACAGTAGACGTGGAAGATTACTTTCACGTCTCTGCTTTTGAAAAAGTAATTAAACCCTCTGATTGGGATTCATTGTCTATCCGTGTGGAAGATAATACGAATAGGTTGCTTGACTTGTTTCAACGCAAAAACGTTAAGTGCACGTTTTTCACTCTTGGCTGGGTTGCAAAAAAATGTCCTAATTTAATTAGACGAATTGTCAATGAAGGGCATGAACTTGCAAGCCATGGTCTAAGCCATAAAAGAGCGACTCTAATGAGTCGTGGTGAGTTTCGGGCAGATTTGTTGGACAGTAAAACTATATTGGAGCAAGTCAGTGGAGTTAAGGTCATAGGCTATAGGGCTCCTAGTTTTTCAGTTAACGAAACTAACACGTGGGTGTATGAAGAACTACAACAGGCAGGCTTTGTTTACTCGTCAAGCACATACCCAATCCAGCACGATTTGTATGGCGTACCTGATTGGCCTAGATTTAAGCACCAAAGACCTGAAGGTATAATCGAAATTCCTGTGCCCACTATTAATAGCAGAGACACGAATATCGGTATTGGAGGTGGCGGCTTCTTCAGACTTTATCCATACTGGTTATCGAGCAGACGAATAAAGCGATTTTTGAATGAAGAGACCCAGCCCTATAGCTTTTATTTTCATCCGTGGGAAATTGACCCTCAACAGCCCAGAGTAAAAGGGGCATCAATGAGATCTAAGATTAGACACTACATAAACCTTTCCAAAATGGAGGGTAAGTTAGAGCGACTTACAAATGACTTTAAGTGGTCTACTATGAAAGAGACATACAACATCAAGTAACTCAGATTTTGACAGTACAGACAATTAATCATCTGCACTATAATAACCATAGTAAGAGCCGCTTTCCCGCTCACTATTTACGGATTTGTTTACTACAAATCCAATCGCCATTTCCGGGTTTAAGCGCTTTACAGCCTCTTTAATATCGTTCATTCTCGATTTATTTTCTTCTACCACAACTACCGCTTGCCCTGCAAAATTTGCAAGTACAGCCGATTCCGTTATCCCTATGATTGGCGGCGTATCAATAATAACGACTCTATCTGGATATCTGTTGGCAAACTCGTCTACCGTATCATGCATTTTATGACTAGCGAGTAATTCAGTTGATAGTCGATGAGTTTTACCAGACGGAATAATCTTGAGTTTATCAATATTAGTGTGATAAAGAACCTCAGAAATGGAGCTTACTTCACCAGTTAAATATTCTAGAAGACCTGGCCTTTCCTCGAGACCAAGCGTTCGCAGCACATTTGGCTTTAAAACATCAGCGTCTACAAGTAGAACCGTTTTATCCTGTTCAGAGGCTATACTTAATGCTAAGTTGACAGCGGTAAAAGTCTTTCCTTCAGAGGGACGCGCACTTGATACCATTATTATATTGCTATTACTTAAAGTTTTAGAAATAGGCCCAAACCCATTACTTATAAGTTTTCGCTTAATTTCCCTATATTCTTCATTTATTAGTGTTCTGTCACCTGAAACAGAAACCATTCCTTTACTTTGCAAGCGCTCAATATTGATGAAGAACTCTGGTTTACTGCTAGTAAGTTGAGAGTCATGAGTCCCAACCCTGTTAGGTATTTCGCGTTCTTCCGGCTTCGAGTTTTCCTCATTTGTGTTAGCAACATCCGGACTATTTATCTGAGCGCGAGCACTTTTGGCTAATCTCTCTTGTGCTTTTTCAATAGTGTTTCGCATTATTGTAATACCCCTCTTACGTCAATTTGAAGGAGATCTATCAGAACTAAAGTCACGTAGGTCAAGACTAGCAGTGAAGATGAAAGGGCAAAGACTATAACTTTTTTCTTTCTTTTTTTCATGATTTCGCTTTTTCCGAGATGCGTAACTATACCAATTATCGGATAAGGAATTTCTGACTGTAGCTGCTCAGCTCTAAATAGCATAGGAGACATTTGGCTTAAAAGAAATGCAAAAGCGGTTCCTACACCAAATCCTATTACTAAAACAGCGGTTAAGAATACTGGGCGGATTGTATTTGACGGGAGTAATGGCAAAGAAGGAGGTTCAATTACACGAAATTTAAGCTCTTCGGCACTGACTTCTGCTCGTCGTGACAGGTCAGCAGTTTCTTTCCTATTTAGCAGTTCTAAATATTTCGTTTTTGTAACGTCATAATCTCTATTTAAAGCCGTTAATTCAGCTTCTATTTGAGGAATTAAGTCAATTTTTGACTCCAGCTCTTCAATTTTTACAACCGTAGCTTTTTCTTTAACTTTCGTAGAGGCTAATAAGCCCTCAAGTTTGGACACTTCAAGTTGTATGTCTTGATTAATCTCGTTGAAAGAACCATCGTCTTCTTCATAGCCTGCTAGAAACTCTTCAATTTCTTCATCTCTAGATTTCACCAGTTGTGAAAGTAGCGCTTTGGTTTCAACCACATCAGGATGTTGATCTGTAAATCGAAGGGTGAGTCTATCAAGTTCCTCTTCGAGCGCAGCTATTCTATCGTCATATCGTGTTCTTAATGAACTCTCCTCATTGGCGGAAACAGAACCACTGTTAGATTTAGGTCGAGACATTTTACTTTTTACTGCTGCGATTTGTTCTTTCAACTGAGCGATGCTCAGCCTATCGCTTTCAAGTGTTGCTTTCAATTCTTGTAGTTGAGTATAAAAACTTCCTGCAATAGGTAGAACATCGTTATACTGACGTTTAAAACTGGCTAATCTACTTTCTGATTCCACCAGACGTGCCTCGTAATCTGCAATTTGACTTTCTATAAATCTGTCTGCTGCGTCAGATTCCTTTCTATTACTGCCTAAAGTACCTTCAATCATGGTATTCAGTGTTTCTTGCACCACTTTTTGCGCCATAATTGGAGACCCACTTTGGTACCTAATAGAGAAAATATTATCCTTACTGGTGCCGCTCAGCTTTATATCGTCAGATAGTTCATCAATCAGCGAATTGAAGTTGGTATCTGACGTTGTGGTTAAATCTAAATCGCTTTTGAGAGCAATCTGTTCAACGTTACTCCTACTCAAAAGCGTTTTTGTCATAATCTCTATTTTTTCAGTTGGATTTGCCTCCACAGTCAACCCTTTTAGTAGAGATTCCATTACTGAACTTGTATCGACATAGACTACTGCTTTTGACTCATAGACGTCAGGAAGTGTAAAAACATAGAAAAAACCAATAGGGCAAATCAACCACGAACTTATAATGATATATCGCTTTTTTAACCAGATGCCTCGAACATAATCTAACAGCTGAGCGATGGTTTGTTGTAAATCTTGCATGAATACTTCTACTGATTGAGCAATTTAAAAAACTAAAGCCATGCTTCAGGTATAATAACAACATCACCGGGTAAGATATCTACATTTTGAGTAATGTCACCATCCCTGATTAAATCGTCTATGTTCAGGCTGAACGTAACTTTTTTACCGTTTAAAACGCGAACGAGCTTAGCACTATTTCCGTCAGCAAACTCTGTTAGACCTCCAACGGCAATCATAAGGTCAAGTAACGTCATGTTCTGAGTGTAATTAACCGCCAATGGGTTGACAGCTTCTCCAATCACTCTAACTTGTTCACTTAGCGGGCCTGCAAAAGCATTGATGCTTACAGTAACTCGAGGTGAATTAATATACGTGGACAAGCGTTCCTCAATTTCTCTCGCTAGAACCGTCGGTGTTTTTCCTGACGCTTGAATATCTTCAACTAAAGACGTTGTGATTTTTCCATCTGGCCTGACAATAAACTCCCCAGAAATTTCAGGGTTTCTCCATACAAAAATTGTCAGCCTGTCCCCTGGACCTATTAAGTAATTATAAGAACCAATGTCTGTTGTGGCCGATTGGATCGTATCTGCTTCAGGCAACTTGGGTAGATTCGAGCAAGAGCATGCTAGCAGCAACATCGAAACTACGACAGTAATCCTGCGAGTTCTTATTGCTATGCATTTTTTTTGATTTAACATAACGAGCATTCCTAGCTAACGTGATTGTTAATATAGATTTTCAGATATTTAGTAAATAATTGAATGAAAGTCGACGATTCAACACCAGTCTATAACATGATCAAATAATATCATACTGTTGACTACAAACCTCAATCAAATAATGTTCTAGATAAATACTTCTCTACTGTGATGACTTCGTTTATTCTTATCTTCAATATGTTTAGTTTATTGAGCTACAGCTCATGTGGGCACAACATGAGCTATTCTACAAAAGTCATTGCAGTAATTGACCTTGAAAAAACTTGTTTGTATAGCAAACCAAGTTGTTGTGGTATGAACGTCAATGGTGACTATGAAGTGAATAAGAAGATACCAAGCTAAAAGGTGCTCGTTGATGTTTACGCAAAACGGGGATAAGTGAAGTACTTAGCAGTGTGCAGCTTTGGACGTTATGCCAACTAGATAATGCACGTCTTCAACAAAGCTACCTGTATATGTATAGCGAATTCTTATTAAGTACAATATCTTCGCACCTGTATGTGATAACTATTACGCTCCGTCAGATTGTAGGAAAATAAGAAGCTGGGAAATTAAGCAATGTTAGCGGTAAAAGTCAGTCAAATAATATTTATCGTGCGGGCATGTAATAGGTAGATTGACGATTAATATTCGGGTTCCAAAAAGTATCTTGGATGCTAAATAAGAAATGCTTTGGTCATTTCTCAGCTAGATAAATATAGAAAATTATTCGTAATCGTTGAAGTTAACTGAACGCATTATAATCGCTTGATATAGGTTGTAAAATATGGAAATTTTTTTTTGGGGATGCATTTGTATTCTTTTTTATGTTTACTTGGGTTATCCCATGCTGATGTGGCTCTTAAGTGTCAATTCAAAAAGTAATACAAAAAACAAAGTTGTGGAGCTGCCAAGCGTTGTCGTTGTTATTGCTGCTTTCAATGAAGAAAATAGTATTAAAAAAACAGTTGAAAATAAGCTGTCGCAAAAATATGACGAAACAAAATTGTCAGTAATCGTGGTGTCTGACTCTAGTACAGATTCAACGGACAAAATTGTTGCAGAACTGCAATCAAAAAATGACCGAGTTACACTTCTTCGCCAAGAGCCTCGAGCCGGGAAAACTTCTGCTTTAAATTGGGCAAAAGACTACATTACGTCAGATATTATTGTGTTTTCTGATGCTAATAGTATCTATTCAAGCAATGCAATTTCAAATTTAGTTCAAATGTTTTCTGATTCGGAAACCGGCTATGTTACGGGAAAAATGGTTTATGTTAATTCTGAAGGTAGTTTAGTTGGAGATGGATGCTCGGCGTATATGAAGTACGAGAACAAACTTAGAGAATTTGAAACTAAAGTTGGTTCAATCGTTGGGGTTGACGGTGGTATTGATGCTATCAGAACTTCTCTTTTTAAAAAGCTAAGTGCTGATCAGCTACCAGATTTCGTCCAACCTTTGTGGACAGTTAGACAAGGATTTAAAGTGAAATATTGTGAAACGGCCTTATTAAAGGAGGAATCACTATATGAAGGAGACTCTGAGTTTCGTATGCGCGTGAGGGGCTCGTTGAGAGCTCTGTGGGCGTTGTTTGATATGCGAATATTGTTTAATCCATTTAAGTTCGGCTTATTTTCATTTCAATTATTTTCGCACAAATTACTAAGATATTTCGCTGTAGTCTTTATGATAGCGGCGCTTGTTGCAAATATTCCTCTTGCCGCCACAGACAGCTTTTATCAACTTACTCTGGCAATTCAAACTGTTTTCTATCTATTGGCGTATTTGGGTTACAAAAATCCTTTACGTAATAACGTAGTATTTTCTGCTCCTTACTATTTCTGTTTAGTTAATCTAGCCTGTATCTTCGCTTTGTATCGATTCATTAGAAAAGAAAAAATCGTCACTTGGAAGCCTAGGGAAGGTTGATGAAAGTAGCTCACTTTATTGATAGCGGTGGCTTCTATGGCGCCGAACGCATGCTTATCGAACTTATCTTGGCGATGCCCAATTGCACAAAGCATAAAGTGTATAGCGTTGGGGCGCCTTCTGAAGGTGAAAAGCCACTAGAAATTGAATTAAGGAAACGTCGCATAGACTTCGAGGCAGTGCGAATGCCAAAGTTCTCAATAAATGCGGCTCATGAAGCATTAAAACAAGTAGAAAGAGAGGGTTTTCAAATAGCACATTCTCACGGATACAAGTTCAATGTTTATTTTGGCGTACTCAAAGGCAAGACTGCTCTGAAGTTGGTCTCCACTATTCACGGCTATATTCCTGCCTCTTTCCCAAGTAAGCTTTGGTTTTATCAGTTTTTGGACTCTTTCTTTGTCAAAAAGCTTGATAAATTGTTTCTAGTTAGTCCTCATATGCTCAATTTCGCCAAGTTCAAATCAATTTCTCCAAAAAAGTTGAAAGTTATTGTAAATGGAATCGAAGATTTAGAGTCTAGTTATAGTTGGAATGCTGCCGGCGGAACGACCAATTTGCTTTTTGTTGGGCGCCTTTCGTTTGAAAAAGGAATACTTGAACTAGTCGAGACCGTCGCTAAAATCAGCAATAGCGGAGGGGACGTCGCCCTAACAATCATGGGAGATGGTCCGCTAAGAGAAACCATCGCCGCAAAAGTGAAAGAGTTGAAATTGCAAGATTCCATTCATTTGTTGAGTTATGTTGAAAACCCGGCAAATAAAATGGGGGATTATGATGCATTGGTCATAAACTCTGTGACTGAGGGTGTTCCAATTACTTTATTAGAATCAATGAGGGTTGGACTTCCTGTTGTAGCTACAGATGTTGGTGGAATCTCGTATGTCTTAGGAAAAAATTACCCATTCGTTTGTCGCGAAGCAAGCGGAGAGTCGGTTGAAGAAAAAATATACCAATTTATTCAAAAGTGCGAAGATCAAAAAAACGAGATTAGTCGACACATAAAGAAACGGTTTTCTCAGCAATTCACATCGGCGATAATGGCTGAACAGTACATCAATGAATATAAGGAATTACTATTGAATTCTGAGTAGCTAGTTCAATAGTTAGGTGTTGAGTTAGTTTTTTTGAATGATGGAGTACAAAAACGTTATGGCTAATTCTCTTCAAGGTTTCAGTAAAGTTCTATTTTTAGCGGTAACTCTGCTTCTTATAGGTTCTTTATTCCATGAGTCGTCCATGACGCTTATTGTAAAGTGGACTAAGTTTACCGAATCATATGGCCATGGTTTTTTGGTTTTAGGCCTTATTTTTTTTGAAATATATAATAAAAGGTTTGAAATTGAGTTTCAAAGGCCACCGCTAGCAACAGTGTTAATATGCACTGCGTTAATTATAGCTGGTTTAATTTGCTTAGTGGTAAGTATTAAGTATGAAATTGAACTGATTGAGCAAGCTTCTGTTTACGGGCTATGGGTAGTAACTATTCCCTTGTTTTTTCGTTTCAAAGCCTTAAAGACACTATGGTTTCCAATTTTCTTCTTTGTATTTGCTATTCCAGTATGGGACCAAGTAAATAGTCTTTTAGTGGTCATGACCTCATGGGCAGTTTCATTAATGTTGGCGCATACTTCAATTACGTTCCATATCTACGAAAACGTTATCGAATTACCATTAGGTACGCTCATAATTGCAGACAGTTGCTCTGGACTTCGATATTTAATTGTCGGTGCAGCAATGATAACTTATGCAACTTATATTGAGAGTTTACAAATCAAGAAAAGTTTGTTCTACATTTTGATTGGCGTTTTGATAAGTGTATTTGCCAATTGGCTCAGAGTGATGATCATAACTATAGTAGCGTATAATTCAAAAATGCAAAGTAGTCTCGTAAACGATCATGATAACTTTGGCCTCGTGTTATTTTTTGTTTTAATTATGCCTGTGTTTTTATTTATCAGTAGAAAAAGGCCAATTAATAAAGATTAAGTTCTATTTACTGTTGCTAAACAGTTAGATGCTAGGGAACTTAACTTAGTCTGGTAATTTTTTATCGAAATATACGCCATTTTGACTCGTTTTAGATAGGGGGGAGACCAGCTTTCTCTTAAAATTCATTAATAAATTTAACTGCAACAAAATTTGAACAAATGGAACTAATGTGAAAAGTAATACGATTTGGGTGACATGGGAATATCAAGTAAGGAATAGAAACTTGAGTAAAGAGTTGGGGGTAACTCTTTACGAAATTAATTACGACAAGCACAGTCGGTTACTTAGGTATTTTTTTTGTATAGGCCAAACGATAAAAATATTACTTCAGGTTAAGCCAACAATAGTTATTCACCAATCACCATCTATTGTTCTAGCTTTTCTATTGTCTTTATTAAAAGGTATATTTAAGTATCGGGTTATTATCGATACACATAATGCTGGTGTTAAACCCGCTGAGGGAACGTCAAAGCTTTTAAATTGGCTGGCGCACTTTTCGCTAAAAAGAGCTGATTTAATAATCTTGCATAATGAAATGATTGCTGCGCAGCTGCCTAAGTCAATTAGCGTAGAAAAGCTTATTTTGGCCGACCCACTGCCAAGTGTTTTGAAAGAGCAGCGGTTGGAATCAAATAAGGGAGATGTATTTACAGTAGTTTTTGTTTGTAGATGGGCTAGTGACGAACCGTATCAAGAGGTCATTCGTGCGGCTCAGATTTTGGAATCAGAAAAGGCAAATGTAAAGATAATCTGTACTGGGCGTTACCCTAAGCACATCAAAAAGGAAAAACTGCCTAAGAATATTGAACTGAGTGGCTTTGTATCAGCGGAAGACTACGATCTAATTTTAAAAAAGGCCCACTGTGTGTTGGCTCTTACTACTCGGCAAGATTCGTTAAATTGTGCGGCATATGAAGGAATGGCATACGAGAAACCAACGATACTATCCAAAAGTGCACTACTCGAGCGTTTTTTTTCTAAAGGTTTTTCTCATACGCTAAACAATGCCGGCTCTATCTCAAATACAATTATTGCGGTTATGAATGACTATGTGAAATTAAAACATGACATCATTATTTGCAAGGCCTCTTATTCCATAGAATATGGCGCCAAAGTCAAAGAACTGAGCGGAAAATTAGAAAATGAGTTTTAAATTTTTCAGAGGGGTGAATCGATTTTGAATTCAGCTCCACCAGGAAAATTTTTCGTCTGGAAATAGTTGATTTAATGGCTATAAAACACTGATTATCAAACTTTATACAAGTTACATCAGTTAAACGATAAACTGTGGAAAGCGACTTAATGTTATTACTGAACAAGGCAAACGGTAAGAATGTTTGATAATGCGAAGCTTCAACTAGCTAATCTTCTCACTGAAAACGTAAATAAAATTGTTATGTATCATAAATTTTCGAATTTAAGTCATAACATTGAGTCTAGCTCAAAGTTATTTGAGCAGCAGCTGATCTATATAACCAAGGCTTTTAAGAATAAAATTTTAAGCTCCCCAAATTCAAGACAAACGGGTATACACCTAACAATAGATGATGGTTATCAAGACTTTTATGATTTGGCTTATCCGCTACTTGTTAAATACGAAGTACCTGCCACTTTTTATGTCTGCACAGGTTTTATAAATAAAGAGTTGTGGATGTGGTACGACAAAATTGAGTATTTGCTTGAAACAACATCAGTGCAATATTTTGAGATATCGCTCGCTGGACAACCACATGCTTGGTCACTCACTTCAAAGATTGAAAAAGATAACTGTGCGCTTCAACTGCAAAGCATATTAAAATCATTCCCATCCAATGAGGTTAGCGCAGAGATAAATGCGATTAGTCAACTTTTAGAAATTGAAATACCTGTTTTACCACCTTATAAATATTCAGCCTGTAGTTGGGAACAATTACGAGATATGGATCCTGAGTTAGTTAATATCGGTGCTCACAGTCATACGCACCCTATTCTCACAAATTGTACAGACGAACAGTTGTCTTTCGAGCTCAAACATTGTACCGAACTTTTACAAAAAGAATTACAACGGCCAATCAAACACTTTTGTTACCCTAATGGTCAATCTACGGACTATTCAAACACAGTCATTGAGAAGTTGAAACAACTTGGATACGAAAGTGCTGTCACTGCGTTTACTGACGGATATAATTGCAAAGACCGATACAAAATCAGACGTTGCAGTGGCGTCGAATCAATGCATAGATTTAAGAAGCACGTTAATGGTGTAGAGCACTTATCAAAGAAATGGACATCTTTTAAGACAAGGAATAACAATGAAAATAATGTTTTTTCTCGATGAATTTGTTTCTCCTCACTCCGGTGCTGAAAGTCAACTGCTAAAGCTGATTGATGGTCTCAAGGCAAGAAACGTCACCTGTGAAATTACTGTGCTTCGTCCAACAGATTATGTTGACGAACTTAAAAAAGTTTGTCCGGTTCACGTGTTGAACTGTTACAAACTGTTATCAGCAAAAAGTCTTTGGCGAATTTACAAAGCTGGCAAACTGTGGCGTTCCAAAAATTTTAATATGGTACATATTTTGCTAAATGATTGTTCAATATTTGCTCCTTTTTTGCTCAAGCTTTCGAGGTTAAAAGTCATTGTTTCGAGACTAGACATGGGATTTTGGTACAGTTCAAAAAATCTTCCTTTGCTGAGGTTTTCAAGAAGATTTGTCGATAAAGTATTAACAAATGGCGAAGCTGTAAGAAACATAGTCTGCCAAAATGAAGGTTACTCAAAGTCTGACTGCACTATCATATACAATGGCTTGCTGAATACGGATGCAAGCCACATTGCTCCTTTAAACATAAAAACAAAACTAGGACTAAGTTCACAAAGTAAAATTGTTGGAATTGTCGCGAGCGTTTATCCAATTAAACGACATCAAGATTTGATCAATGCAGTCTCTCAGCTTGAAAGTAATGATGTTCATATAGTTGCTGTAGGTAGAGGTAATGAGGGGCAGCATGATGCCTTAATTTCAAAACTTGGTATGAATAACAGGGTTCATTTCGTCGGAGGACAGAGTAACGTTTTAGAGTGGGTAAAGGGGTTTGACATTGCCTGTCTTTGCTCTGAATCAGAAGGGTTTTCCAATGCTCTATTAGAGTACATGATGTGCGGGATACCCGTACTGGCAAGTGACGTTGGTGGAAACCCTGAACTTGTCAAAAATGATATCAATGGTTACTTGTATCCACTTGGCGACTGTAAGCAGTTATCAACTAGGATAAAGCAAATTCTTTCAAATCAAGACCTTCAGAATAAATTGAGACAAGGTAGTCTAAATTCAGTAGACGAGCGCTTTTCTTTCGAAATTTTTGTCGAGCGACATACTGAACTCTACAGCTCACTATTATGATCGAATTTAAACCCTTTCAGCCTGAATTGTTGCCTGACGTTTCTGCGTTAATGGACTCATCCGTATCTAGAGAGAATATATGGAAATGGCAATTTAAAAACTGGAACAAAGGTGCTCCAATATTGGCTTATCATGAGGGCGAGCTAGTTGGATTCAATGGCATAATGCCCGTACGAATAAAGCGTAACAATCTAGAAATTGATGGCGTTTGGAGTTGTGATTTTTTTGTTGCCAAAGAGAGCAGACAGCACGGTGTAGGCAGTAAGATTAAAGACAAATTAAAGTCTCAGCATCCGAACTTAATCATGTCGCTAGGCATCTCTGACAAAGCGCTTTCGGTATTAAAGCGTAAAGGTTGGAAAAGTTACAATGGAGTTACAATTTACCGAAGAAAGCTATCGCCCAGCGACTTAAAAAGCAAGTTGATATGTGCTTTACAAAAAATCCTTTCTACCATTTATTGGCCGATAACAAAAAATAGGCAGCCATTTAATATCAATTTACATTCTGAACTACCAGCAACAGAAGAATTGGAGTTGTTATGGACTGGCGTAAAAAACGAATACGGAACCTGTATAGCTAGAAACGCAGAGTATTTGAACTGGCGCTACGGTACCTCGCCAGATTTAGAGTATCGATTTCTAGTAGTGCGAGAAAAACATCAACTGGCGGCTTTTATGGTATATAGCCAGTCCGGTTCATCATTATCGATAGTTGATTATATTGGCCCTAGAAAAAACTATTTTTTAAAGTATAAACTACTTAAATATTTGGAGTCTTCCAATCCAAACGCTTTAAACATAAATTTCATAACCTCAGACAAACACTGGAAAGCACCTCTATATGCTTCCGGTTATTATCGCTCACCAAGTAAACAGCGATTTGTGGTGTACTCTGGCGTCATGGACAATACTGAAAAAGATGACTGGTACATTACCTCGGGTGACTCAGACGGCGAAATTATCAAAAATTTCTTCTGTCTTAATAAAAGTATCTCAATCACCGAAGCGAAAAAATCAGAGTTAAAACAACTGACCACAGAAGAGTTTTACCGTATCAGCAAGTCATGGGAAACTTTGTTGGGTAACTCTGATGCACATCCACTGTTTATGAGTTGGGGGTGGCAATTCAGTTGGTGGGAAACATGGAGCAACGCATTAAACCTTAGTCTCAAGCTGTTCGCACACTACGAACAAGGCCAACTGATAGCATTATTTCCTATGTTTGAAGGAAGCTTCAAATCAGAATTGATCGGCTCATCAACAGCTAAATTATCATTCATTGGTAGTTATTGGCGAAACGAAAAAACCTTTAGAACTGAGTTTCTCTCTCCTATTGTTCGTAAGGGTCATGAAGAAAAAGCTATATCAGCCTTTATTCAGTTCTTAAAGAAAACTCATCCAAATCAAGAGATAATTTTGCCAGATGCTGAGTTAACATCCCCTGTAATAAAGCTGTTGGTTGATGGATTTCAACAAGCCGGAAATGCTACAGTGCTCTCTCGACAAACTGATACTGGCGTTTATGTAGATACCCATCAAATCGACTTTGAAACTTACAAGAAAAACTTAAGTGTAAATGCAAGAAGATCTATTTTTGGCAACCGAGACAAATTACTTGAAAAGTTTCCGAACATTGAACTAGAGCAAATCAATATAGAGAATATACAGCAATTTTTTGGCGTTCTAAATCAGCTACACATAAAACGCTGGGGCAAGCCTTTTTTTACCAAAGAAACTTTAGATTTTAATTACAAAATGTTAACGCGCTTACTATCCACTCAAGATTCGGCAAAATTAATGGTCAATATTTTAAAACACAAAGACCTAACTCTGTCAGTTCAATACAACATCAAAGTGAAACAACAAGTGATAAATTTGCAGTCAGGTTTTAATGACCAGTTGGGTTCAAAGCTAGCGCTCGGTTTAATTCATTTCGGTATGACTCTAGAAGATTTGTTTCCTCGACCTATTGTGAAATTTGATTTTCTTGTTGGTAAAGGGAAAAACGCAGATTACAAGTCTAAATTTAGCTCCTTGAACTACCAACTTAACACCATACAAATAGTGCGTTCGTGGCACGGTAAAATGCTTTACGAAATATATAGAATAACCCCTGAGAAAATTAGAAAAGGTTTTCTAAAACTCATCAAAAAAATCAAGTGAAAAAGTAATCCAACATGCAAGTAAAACGTTTGGCTATCAACACCAGTTCTAATGTCTCTGTCACCATATTGAGGATTGCCTTCGCCTTCATTATGACTCCAATATTAGTAGAAAATTTGCTTTACCACGATTACGGCATCTGGGAAGTTTGCGTTTCTGTCATTGGTTACATGGGCTTATTAGATCTTGGTTTACGTCCCGCAATTACCCGTCACGTCGCCATGTATAACTCAGGAAAAAAGCAGCAAGAAGTCTTACGCGTTTATTCAAGCTCATTCTTTTTCATGCTGCTACTGGGATGTTTGTCATTAATAATTTTTTTGGTCTGGGCATTTTTCTATCCAGAGTCACTTTCTGAAAATAACGAAAATATAGAGCGCTACAAGTGGTTATTGACCATCATAGGCTGCCAGTTGTTAATTAAATTCCCTGGAATTGCAGCGGAATCTACGTTGGATGGTTTTCATAAATACTATTTAAAAAATAACATCACCATTATTAATACAATCATCGGTAACATAATCATCTTCTTCTATATTACACCTGAAAATGCTCTTTTACTTGTTGCTGGTGTCAGTACTGCCGGTATCACGATTAAGTATCTTATTTTTATTGGTTTACTTGGTAAATACAATGAGTTGGGAGAGCTGCCTAATAAACAAAGCTTTAGTTTACCCACGTTAAAATATTTAATTCGATTTGGTAGCAAATCCTTTGTGCAAGGTGTCGCTTGGCGAATAGAACAAAGCATAACACCTATTTTAATCGCTACTATTCTAAACCCAGCATTGGTAATTTTTTATGCGATACCAGCGAACCTAGTAGGTTATTTAAAAACGCTCACTGCGAATTTAACACAAGCTCTATTACCTTACTTTAGTGAAAATATTCAACAGGAATTGGACAAAAAGCAAGGTATTTATCAAGCTCTGACCAAATATGTTCTGGCAATTACTCTTCCTATACATATTGGCCTATTCCTACTCGGAGAAGCATTCATTGCGATTTGGTTAAACTCGGACATTTCATCTAATGCTAGAGTTCTACTTTATTTTCTGGTCAGTGCTAGTTTGCTGCACTCCCTAGATCCATTAGCGTCAAAATTTCTTACAGCTGAAAACAAGCATTTGATATATGCTAAGCTCGCACCACTAGGTGTAACATTCAACGTAGTCATCACGTCAATTACTTTGAATTTTTGGGGAGTCGAGGGAGCATCGGTTGGTGTTTTTATGCAGGCTCTTGTGTTTGCTCCCATTTATTTTAGTTATCGCAGCAAAGCCCATAATTTAGCGAATATTACATTTTTGAAAAATGTAGTTGGGCCATTGATTCTTCCAATGTTATCGCTCACAGCAACGCTCATTACTATGAAACACCTTGTGATTTTAGATACCTTCCTAGATCTATTGTCAGTAACTCTGATTAGCACATGTGTTTATGCAGTTACCTTTTTTGTCTTAGCACTCAATTCAGACGAAAAAAATTACATTGTATCCAGACTAAAAAAGCGACTACAAAAAGATAAATAAACTTATTTAAAATCTCTTTTGTAAAGCTCTGAAAGTTGCTTGGCAGCTCGTTTTACATCGAATCGCTGTCGAGCAATTGTTTTAAAAGAAATAAACGTCGCCTTGTTTTGTTCGTCCAACATAGAAAGTAATTTCTCTCTCAAATCGATGGTATCTTGAGATTTAAACCTGACTGCTGGTGTATCGGTTATCATCTCATTTAACCCTATACAATCACTCGCTAATACCGGCGTGCCGACAACTAATGCTTCCATTGGTGTTAGTGGACTACACTCCCAAACTGATGGAATAGCGATAATGTCTAGTCCAGCTAATAAATTTGCAATATTTTCTTTTGGTGGAATAAAAATGAAATAGTCTTCTAATCCTAATTCTTTGATCCTAGATAGTTCAGCATGCTCCCAACCACCATTCGCATTAATGGCTAGAACTTTGAATCTGACAGTAGTCAATTTCTGTTTCACAATAGTATCAATGGCACTAAGCAAATACTTGAACCCTTTTTGTCCCATAAAACGGCCAAGAAAACCGACTAATACAGTCTGTTCACTGAGACCAAGTGACGATTTTAACCCTTCATCTTTTGCGTCAAAAAATGCGTCAGTGACTATACCGTTACGAATGGGAAAAACTTTATTATCTTTAGTATTTGGAAAAAACTTGAACAAGTTATCTTTTGCATCTTGACCCAAGACATTAATTGCAGACACTCGCCAAAACAGTAGTTTTGTTGCCCAGCGCTTCAACACGCCACGGAAACCGTAGAAGTGATGTTCTGCAAACACGTCATGTGAACTGACAATAAATTTGATGTTACTTAGAAATATAATCGGTAATGACAAAAAAGCAGCCATTAATCCGTGAGTGTGTATAAGATCATAGCGACCAAACAGAACGTGCTTAGTCACCTGTCTGATAAATGAGAATCTTCCTTCAGCCGTCCATTGAAATTTTACGTTTAAACCAGTTAAGCTTTTCTGTAATAGCAGTGAGTTAGCATTTTTAGGCAAAATTAGCGTATAGTCGTTTTGATTGAGCGCCTCGTCCTTTAGCATATATTTGAGATAAGTTCTTATACCCCCGACAGGCCATCGAACAACCAACAAAACCTTCATCTCTGTTTTCCTTTTTTTGCTTTTTTTATCAATCCAGCTTGAACTACTACTATGCCAGCTATGAAGTACCACCAACTCCTAGAAAAACCAAAGTAGGCAATACTGAATATTAAATAGACCCATAAAAGGGCGTGCAAAACTTGTGCTAATTGGCGATCAAATTCATCCTGTTCCATCATCTGTTGTTTTATGGATATGATTGCCTTCTTAACGTGCAGTAAAAACCGCACAAAAAAGTAGAAGCCGACAACACCCAATTCAATGAGCACTTCGAAATATATACTATGAGCAATTTTGGCATCTTCACCATAGTTTGCTCCTGCTTCTTTTGAGGTACCAAGCCCATGTCCTACAATTGGCCGATTTAACCAAACATCAGCCATTCGAAACATGAAATCAATGCGGCCTTGAGCAGACTTGGACTGGGAAGACTCCTGACTACCTGTAATAGAGAGTACGCGCTCTTTTTGAATATCTGTCATTTGAGAAAACGCAAAAATACTACCACCTACTAAAATAATGATAATAAAAAATTTTCTATTCGAGGCAAGAAAGATAAAAGCCCCCAAAACTGCAAGCGCTACTAATCCGCTGCGACTCATGGTAAGTATCATCGCGTATGCAAAGGCTGAAGCTATGCCCCAATATACGAGCTTTTTCCCAAATTTTTTGCTGTTACCAACAAAATAGTGCCAATATGCCCATGCGATACAAATTACAAATGCTAGTCCATTTGGATTCACAACATCATACGGAGATCCACTTAGACGACTTGCAAACTCGCCACCCGCAACGTGTGTCGCTGACCCCCAATAACCCTGAGTTATGTTCATGTATAAGGGTTCGAGCACTCTAACTGTTTGACAAGCAACATAAACAATGAGAATTTTTCTTAGTTTTGCAGGTGAATTGACAAAGACAATGGTAAAGAAAAAAAACATTAACGATTTAATAAAAGGGATTAGGTTTCCTTTCAATACACTCCCTGGCCACTCCACAAAGGGTAATGTCAGGACAATGTAAATCAAAATAGCGTAAAGGGATTTAGTGATTGGATGAGCAAAGTTTTCTTTTGCTTCATGTGTCTCCTTCAACAAGCCAATAAACAAAACCCCAGCTATCAGTAAGTCGAATCGGATCGCACCGAGTACGCTTACACGTGCAGGAAAATGCAGCAAATAAGATACAATAAAAAGCAGATAAAGATTGAAGAAAAACTTGCTTCCAGGCGCTTGTATGACTTTCATAGGTAAATCTCTTGTCAGCAAACTTATTTTTGTGGGTTAACCGACAATAGACTTAAGTAAAACCCGCCAACTGCCAATCCACCAAGGTGCGTACAAAACAGCTTTCAATGAGAAAGCAATCCCTTTAATCTTTTCACCGTTACTAGAGTAGTACCTCGCCATATTAACGAACCTGCTCGACATACCTCGGAACCATTGAATTCTGCTAATTGCTTTTGGATAGTTCGACGTGAAATTAGCGATTATTTCTAAGTCAGATTCGAATCGAGCTTCTTTATTGGAAGAAATTTGATTTTCCATAACTCGGTACTTTGCTAAGGGATGGGCAAGATACAAATATTTTGATTCTGCAGCTATGCGGAAATAAAGATCATAGTCATCGCCCCGACTGACGGTACTTCGGAAACCTCCAACTCGATCTATTGCGTGTTTTCTGATTAGCGTTGTATTCATCGAAACAAAGTTTTGACGCATCATTAATGGCGCAATCCAGCCAGAGTATCGTTTCATATTTGCAGTTGAAATAATTTGTCCTTTCTCATCAATGGTGATCAGATCTCCGTAACAAACATCAACCCTATGATTGTTTTTTAAAGCTTCAACGCCAAGAGCTAAGCGTTCTGAAAGCCATAAATTATCAGAATCAAGAAACGCAACATATTCCCCTTCTGCTTTTTTTAAGGCTTGCTGACGGGCAAAGGCTTGCCCCTGATTTTCTTGATAAAAATATTGGATGCGTTCATCTTTTAGATAAGGCTTTATCACTTCAATACTGTCGTCAGTCGAGCCATCATCAATAATCAACATCTGCCACTTGGGGTATGTCTGTGCAAGCACACTCTCTATCGCTTCAACGATAAATTCTCTTCGGTTATATGTCGGTGTAATGACAGAAACCAGTCCTGAGTTTTCCATTCTGCTATCTCTATACTTGTATTGATGATTACTGACTGAATCGCGTTTTATCAAGCCTAAAAATGACTCTACATGCCCTTTTAGGGTCGAACAGAGCCGATCCTGCAAAATGGTATATTGCTCTTAAATATCGTTTAACTTTGAGAAATTCGACTGCTAATCTGAAATGCAAAACAGCTCTGCGCTTTTTGACAGTACTTTTTTTATAGGGGTATCGGGATACCGCAGCATCCAGAATTACAAAACCATTTTGCCATCGAGCAAACCTGCCATTTTTGCTGATTGAACCATCATGCTTTCGATATTTAAAAACTTTGTCCTGAATGTTTTCGACCTTTCCTACCTCGGCCAAACGAATCAACATGTCATGATCTTGTGCAGCTCTGAGTGACTCATTAAACAAGCCCGCTTTTAAATACGCAGAGCGTCTTACTAAGGAATTTTGAGGCAATAGAAAGTAACAATCCATCAATATTTCATTTGGATCGCTTGGGTCTTGGTCAAACTTGCTGGTAATGTCATAAAGCGGTTGATCGTCGGCATCGATTGCAGTTCCGTTTCCATATACAATATCAACATCCGGGTGACGATTTAAATAATCAACTTGAATCGTTAATTTGTCTATTTCAAATAGATCATCACTGTCTAAAATTGCAATAAACTCGCCTCGACACTGCTTTAAACCAACATTCAAAGCGGCTGATTGACCGAGGTTTATCCTTCCTTCATGAGTTAATAGAGTTACATCTAATTCACTCACTAACTTAAAACTACCGTCATTAGAGCCATCATCAACAACGATAATTTCAACCTGTTCGTAAGTCTGTTCAGTTACCGATTTTATCGTTCCTTCAATATAATCTACTCGGTTATATAGTGGGATAATGACGGAAACCAAACCACTTATATACTTCTCTTCCATTACCTACCTACTTACTCGCGGCTACATAAACGTGCTGAAAAACTAATGTTTAGTGTACCACTTACTAACGACTATTTAACCGTCAACCACAACTTATTAGCAATAAAAGTTAACTTTGTTTTAATGAAAGGGAGGTATTTGGGTTCAAGCTTCTGACTTATGACATAAGCTAAAGTCATTGACACAAATAAACGCTATGCCAATGGATAGTTGTTCTCCTAACATAGGTGTCGTTTTTAATATTAGCGATTTCCCAAAAAGGTTATGAATCAAATATAAAGGGTACAGTAAGCTGCCAAGAACAATCCAAGTTCGATGTGAGATAAAAGTCTTCTTTCTTGTTATAAATGAATAAAAGTAAACGTAAATCACTAGGTTAATAAAAACAACAACACTTTTTTCTGAAACAGTCGCACTTGGTATGTAGTTGGTCGTATGCCTAGCTAGGTGATAACCGCTGATAAAAAAAGAGATGCATAAAAGTATGGTTGCTATTTTAACCTCTCTGTTATTATATATTAAATATAAACACACGCCCGCAACAAAAAATGCGGAGTATTTAACACTGGTTATTTTACCCAAAAAAAATGGCTGCTCAGTAAACACGTATAAAATCGGCAAGAATAACCAAATGGATAACCACCACTTAAATTTAGTGTACACCTTGAACAGTAACAAGACGCCCATCAAAGCATAGAATTTAAGCTCTTCGAAGAGTGTCCAATATACGTTATCGACATATTGCTTGTTTAAGGGCTGGTTGACCATAAATAGGTTTGCGACATAAATAAAACCATTGATATCTTTGTAAGGATATTCCGTAACCATCAACATCAGATATGTCAGCGTTGAGCAAACCCACAAAGTAGGAAACAAACGAACAAACCTAGAAATAAAAAATTTAATTGGTGAAGACTTTTCAGCTGACAAAGAAATAACAAAACCACTGATGATAAAGAAAAATGGAACACCTAAAAAACCAAACTTAGTTACGTCGTAGATAAATTCACTGCCAGAAAACTAGTTCGCCCCAAGTAGTGATACAGAACTACTGCGAGAGCGGCGAGAAATCTCGCTAAGTCAAGCTCAATCAATCTACTATTTAGTCGCATTCCTGTTTCCTTCGCAATCTAGAAAGTACAATTACATTCTATCCAACTTCGGAGTCTTCCAACTCAGTTAAAGAATCGATGTAACTTAACCATATTAGCGTTACTATTTATCTGAAATTCTTGGCGGTATGAGAATTGTTCAGCAACTTGCTCCTCTAATTCATTAAATCTTTCGTTAGTTCCGCCGGGTACATAATATTCGATCAACCAAATTTGCTGATAGTCGGAAGGGGTTATGCTGATATCGTTAGGTAAATACGGTGAATCCTCGCGATACAACTCTTTTGGTTCAAATGAAGTCACAAAACTAATAGTTGGGCAACGTTTCTCAATCACCCCTTTTACGCGAGATAGACTAACCAACGCGCTCGGCTTGTAATAAGCAATCAGTGATTTTTCCTGTTCATTCGACAAACAATTCTTTGTAACAATGCGTTCTAATTGCTCCCAATCATCGCCTTGCTTATTGAATAAACTAACTGCTGAAACTGTAAACACGGCAAGAAATCCAACTGCGACAGTGGCTCGAACAACAAGATTGTTAATCGCCATAAAGCCTATCGCTGTGAAGACTACTAACATTGGAACAAGGTTTAAAGCAAAACGTGAACTCATTATTGGCATGAAACTCGCCAACCCAGCAAAAATAAGCGCAGATAAAACAATTAAAGTTAGAAGCTGGTTTCGCCTTTCATCGTCGCTATTTGCCGCTTTAATGGCAAAAACAAAAAGAACAGCAACCAAAGTTATAAAGACTAAACGAATCAAATTAGAGGTTAGAAACGGCGATACAACCAAGTCAGTCGCCAATTTGAAGCCACTGCGAATAGAAATCGTCTGAGCCCAAGAAACTGGACTCCCACCTAATTGAATCAATTGATAGAACAGAGGAAAAATACAAATCCAGATCACAAGTGCAGAGATAGCTATTTTAAGATAATCGCGTTTACTCAAAACCCAAAGGAGCAACAGAAATTGGGCCGTTACGATAATTGCTGCCAGCATATGGCTATAAAATAGAAACACGCAAGACAATGTAAATAAAATCCAACTATTATGCGTATTTTCTTTAAGCGCCTGAAAGCAATAATAAATGGAAATAAGCGTTGTCAGTGCAAATAAACTGTATCCCCTAAGTTCATGCGCATAACGAAAAAAAATCACGTTCAGTAAACATATTATAACCGCCACTTTCGCAGTATTTTTTGTGCTGATTGTTGTAGTAAATTTATAGACAAATAAAGCCGCCAATAATGCGTAAATAACGGATAAAGCCCTAAGGTAGAAGTGGTCCATCGACAACAACGACCAGATCTTCAATGACACGTAATATAGCGACATATTCATTTCTCGAATTGTTACTATATACCAAAAGTCAGACCAGGATTGAGAAATTAAAAAAAGTGTAAAGTCTTCATCTAACCAAGGTAAACGTTGCCCCATAACGATGAAGTTAGTTGTTACAAAAGCTAGAACACTAAGGATAACTAACGAACTTAGGCTAAAGAGCTTTGCTTTGTTGATGAACATAAATTCCTGCTTTCTATAGCTGATTCACAAATTTGCCTAGAGCTTACTCCGACTCCAAGTGCTCTTGAATAATATAGAGAGGTCGACGTTTAACTTCTTCAAATACACGCCCTAAATATTCACCTAATACACCGATAAATAAAAGTTGTATGCCACCCATAAACAAAATCACTGTCATCAAAGATGGATAACCACTGACTGGATCACCATAAATTAACGTTTTAAAAATAATAAAAAGGCCGTATACAAAGGCCAAAAATGACGTCAAAAGCCCCATATATGTGGCTATTTTTAGTGGCGCTGAAGTAAATGAGGTTATTCCTTCTAGGGCAAAGTTCCAAAGTTTCCAGTAGTTGAAACTGGTAGTGCCAGCCGCCCGAGGATCACGATTGTATTTGATTTCATAGGCTGGATAGCCAACCCAAGCAAACAATCCTTTCATAAACCTGTGTTGCTCTTTAAGCTCCAACAGTGATTCGACCGCACGCTTACTTAACAAGCGAAAATCGCCAGTGTCTTTCGGCACTTCTACTTTGCTGAGTTTATGAAGAATTTTATAAAACACTGAAGCAGTCGACTTTTTAATCCAAGTCTCGCCTTCTCGGATTTCTCTTCGGCCATAAACGTTGTCGAAGCCTTCTTTCCACTTCTCAACGAATTGGGGAATTAATTCCGGCGGATCTTGTAAATCTGCATCAATAATAACGACGGCTTCACCTTTTGCGTACTGTAAACCCGCCGTCATTGCGTGTTCTTTACCGAAGTTACGGCTCAAGTTAATCGCGCTGATTTTCTTGTGTTGCTCTTTAAGTTGCTTGATAATATTCCAACTCTCATCGCTGCTTCCATCATTTACAAAAAGAATTTCATAGGGATGGTTCAGCTTATCCATCACACCAGCAACTCTATCAAAACAAATAGGTAGCACTTCTTGTTCATTAAATACTGGGATTAAAACTGTTATTAGTTCTTTCATTTTTTTCCATTAAATCAGCTGCCTACAGCGATTTTCACTCTAAATTTGCATTAGGTTATTGCTTTCTTATCAATAGTTTACCGACTACCTAGTGCTATGTTAATGGATTTTGGAGCAAATGAGCTTCGAAGGCAAAATTTAATGCTACAAAACAAGATAAATAAACAATATACAGCTCAAAGAAAGTGTTTGTCTGCCTCTATTGGGGTAAACTAGAGACAAGTAAAAAGGAACAATCTCTTAATATGAATATTTCTGAAAATCTGCCGCTAGTAAGTGTCATCATTCCAGTCTACAACGTTGAAGACTATCTTAGTGAGTGCATAGAATCCGTTCTCAACCAAAGCTATCAAAACCTCGAAGTAATTGTCATCAATGATGGCTCAACAGATAATAGTGGCGACATCATCGATAAATACAGAGATTCTGATGAAAGAATTGTTGCAATTATTCAAGCAAATAAAGGACTTGCTGAAACGCGTAATGTCGGAATAAAACACGCCACTGGCGAGTATATTTATTTCCTCGACTCAGACGACAAGATAGCACTTAATATGTTTGAAGTATTGATTCCCCAAATGCAATCAAAAAATCTAGAAATGATGCACTTTAATGCAGAAGCCTTCAGCGACGAAAGACTCTCGTTTGATAAAACACAATACATTCGCAAAAAAACTGAGCAGGAGCTTAACAGCCTGAAAGCATTTTTGGAAACCAAACAATACTCATGCTCGGTATGTTTGTATATTACTAAAAGAAAACTGCTATTGAGCAATCAACAGCGTTTTCTTACAGGAATATTACACGAAGATGAAGACTATACCTTCCGACTTATGGCATCCACAAATAAACAAATGTTTACGGAAGACGTCATGTTTTATCGTCGCTACCGCGAAGGCTCTATTATGACATCAAGCCGGAGCCTGAGAAACATCCAAGGTTACTATAAAGTATTCACAAGCCTAGCTAATTTTTACGAAACAAAAAAGATAAATGATAAAAGACTAAAGTCTCACGTAACCATGTTTTTTCTTCATTCTTTGAGACTAGCCATTCAGTTAAATCAATTACACTTCATTCGTAGAAATACAATCAGTGACTTCAAAATAGTTTGTAAGTTTGTAAAAAAGAAGCACATAATTTGCGCACTGATGCCTAGGGTGTTAGCGAGTAAATTGTCTAAATAAATTTGCATTTTTAGCTTGTTATTTAACCTTCAGAGTAGTGCATTTAGAAAGTAAAGTGGTAGTTAACCATAAAGCAAGTAACATTAGTAATGGCAATAGGATATCCCAGAAGTGACTGTTTAATATATTTGCAAACTCCTTGACGTTATCTACATATATGGTTTGATGCATATATTCCTAGAGTAATTTGACCAACATAAGATAATGAACTTCTAGACAACAGACTATGATTAGATAGAGCCATCAAAGCCACGCCAACCTCCATAAAAAAGTACTGTCCACTTCTCCTAAAAAGTAATTTTTTTGTTCAATGCAAACGTTATTCCCATAACGAAAGTCGTACAAAAAATTTGAGATAATATGTAATTCACACCAATGTTATTTGTGAATAAATTGAATATTGCTAGATTTATCACAAAGCCGACAGCTGCGATACTGAAAAAGCGAGTAATTGCTTTTCGGTGGCTCACATCACTATTAAAAGTAAACTCATAGTTTAAAATGTAATTGATGATTGCACCAACTAAAAATCCGAGGCTGGTAGAGATAGTTGGAGTCATTGCTAAAAGCTCTGTGCCAAGAACCAGAGTAAGATAGTGGCCCGTTGTGCCCAAGCCACCAACCAAGCTATATTTTATAAACTGCTTACTCATAAACTACGAGGTTCTTGTCCTGCCAGCGCCATGCCTCTCTGCACATGTCTTCAAGCTTAAGCTTGGCTTGCCAACTTAGTAATTTTTTTGCTTTGTCTGTCGCCGCATAACTAGTTGCGAAATCATTAGCACGGCGCTGACCAACTTGGTACGCAACATCTTTAAACGCCATAGTTTCAAACGCCTTTTGCTTTTCCAATACTGAGTAACTACTACCCGTACCTATATTAATTTCAGTGCAACATGCGTCTAAGTCATTAATATTTGTGGGGGCATTAAGATTTCATTCAGCTACATAGATATAACCGCTACCACCAGTGATAAACGGCGCCATAAATGTGGTATTCGTACAAATATAATTAGTTTCAAGCTAGTATAGGGTGTTCATTCGTAAGAGTAAATATGAAAAGATGTCTATTTTAAAAGCGCACTAGAACTAGGGGGTAATTGATTGACAACAAGAACTAATTAATTTTTTCTGTGAGAAATAAAAAATGTATATAAATAAAATAATCTTTTTTTTATTGATAATAGGTTCTGCCATATTACTGTTTTTCCTGGAAATTAACTCATACTCACATCGACTCTTTGTCCAATTGTGGAATCTAGGTCATACAGTGTTATTTTTTATTGGGACTTGTGCTTTTTTGATTATTCGACACCGAGAAGGAGTACAGTTTAATTTAGCGCCAATAGTTTTGAGTGTTACTGTTGTAGCACTGTTAACCGAGGCTTTACAAATCTTAGCTCCGACACGTTCGTTTTCGTTAATAGACATAATCAATGATTTGATCGGTGCTGTTCTTGCGATAATTTTATTTCAATTTATTACGAAAAAGATATCCATTTCAAAGCTAGTAATCATTAGCTCAGTTTGTATTATTACAACTGGTAGTTTTACATCAAATTTTTTTCCTTATATTTATGATGAGTGGCGAATGTATCAAGATTTTCCTATCATCTCAAACTTTGAGAACCGTAAGGAATTAACCCGATGGTCGGGCAATATTGCTCTAAATGTTACATACGCTGTCGATGGTCACTACAGTTTGCGAGTAAACCTCAGTAATGATAAATACAGTGGCGCCACATTGCGCCACTTACCTAACAACTGGCAAAACTTTGATAAATTAATGTTTTCTCTCTGGGTCGAACAGAAAACTATGCTCACGCTTCGCATTCACGACAAATATCACGTTGCGCTTGATAATCCTCAACGCAATCAATATCAAGACAGATTTAACCAAGCAATAAACTTGCAGCAAGGTTGGAATCATTTATCAGTTAGCATACAACAGATAAAATCAGGGCCAGCAAAACGGTCGCTAGACGTGTCGGAAATAAAAAGTGTCGGAATTTTTTCAACTGAGCCACATGACACGGACGTGTTTATGATTGACTCGATGGTACTGAAATGAGGGGTTTATTATTTAATTGATCACCTTAGCACCAAGGTTAATCAAAAGCGTTTGTCAAGCATCCCAGTATCTTATTCACTACCCAGTATTGTCAAAGAGCTGCGATTGGAAATAAGTGAACAAGGTGTGTTTACAGTGGTTTTCGCCTAAAGATGGGCTAGTAATAAGTCATACAAAAGGGCACCTTTCGCGGCTCAGATTCTGAAACCTTAAAAGGCAAATGTAAGGATTATTTGTACTGAGCGTTTCCCAAGCATTTCGATAAGGAAGTACTGCACTAAAAGTGCATTACTCCCCGGTTTTTATGAAGGTTTTACTCATACGTTAAACAATTCCGATTCTATATCAAATACAATCATTACGGTTATAAAAGACTATAAATCATTAAAACAAGATATCGTTATGTGTAAGGCCTCCTGTTGCTCCATGCATGGCGCCAAAGTCAAAGAACTTAGTAGCAAATTAGAAAATGAGTTTTAAATTTTTTCAGGTGGATAACAAATACTGGTATATCTAAAGACAAGTTTATTTTGAATTTGACCGGTAATTAGGTATAGCATGAAACACTTTCCGGATTCAAACAATTCGGCGCCGTCGTTTCCAAGCTGCCAATCTGCGAAGATGTGTTATAACCCAATTGCAATGCAGATAACGTTTTGATTAAAACAGAACGTTATAACGCAAAATTTGGTTTAAGAACTAATTTAGCTTTTGTAATTCAAATGTTTGGAAGAAAAAGGAAGTGATTGTCTTGTACATGGATTTACTATTATAAGTGTAAATATGGTGAGTTGTGCATTAAGCTCCCCCACGTTGTAAGTCTGACTTTAGTCAATACCAAAGTCTTTACTTTGGGTATTTTTTTTTATACTTGTGTATGGTAGTCATAAGCCAATTTTTGAGCAATACTGCGATAATAATTAACTCTTGGGTGGAGATGTAAGTAAGAGTTGTACAATGAAGTTTATACAAATATTAGTTTCCATAATTGTAGCGTTTTCATTAAGTGCATGTGGAAGTAGTAGTGCTGAAAAAGTCAGTAGTACCGAACGCATTTCTTCAAACAAAGCAAATGAGCTAAAGTTTTGCCAACCAGGCAGCAGGGTTGTTAAGGCCTGCGAAACTACAATACCTCATGCTTTATTCGCGACTCAAACAAATGTCTGCAACGCTTCAGGTTCTGCATTTCATTCGTCTAGTTGTGAGCTCGATGTCTGTCAAGAAGGCTATGAAAAACAAGGCAATCAGTGTGTTAAACAACGTACTTGCGAACCTAACTCTCAACAACAGTATTCATGTACAGAGCAAATTAGAAATGCAGCATCAGCTTTTTATACGGAAACATGTAGTGCAGACGGTCATACATTAACGACATCCTCTTGTTATATTGAAAAGTGTGAAGCAGGATTTAGTATTGACGAAGGGCAGTGTGTTGCTGATTCCATAGAACTAAGTAATGGGTTAGTTGTAAGTAGCGTGCATCCTAGGGTATTAGTTACCTCTGAAGAACTTCAGGTGTTTTTAAGTAAGTTGGTAGGTCCCAATGCTGTTGAGCCATTTTCGTCGATGTTTCAAAAAATCATTGATCGAGAATTGTCATTCAACGAAAAGCCTGAAAAAGCGAGTCTCCTCAACTTAGCCATAGCATTCTTAGCTACTGGTGACAACAATTATGAAAGTCTCTATATCAATGCTCTAAATAAGAGAATTTCCATCCTATCTCAAAATGAATCAAGGAAGTTCGACAACCAAACATTAATCAGTGTCGACTTGATGTGGGATAGAGTCTCTACAGAAACGAAATTAAGACTTCTACAAATTGCTAGCACTGACCATCGGTTTTACTACAACTCTCACTTAAATCTTCCAGACCAAGATTTCAATTATCACGGGGCATTTTTTAGAAACGCAGCTTTGATTTTTGCAGGAATTTTTGTTGGCGATAGTGTGATGACTAACCCTGAAGTGTTAGCTAACCCGGATGTATATCGCTTTAAGCCTGAGGCCCAAATTTCTCAATTTCAAGCGAATATTGGTTCAGAAAACGGTAGCTTTAGATTATTCGAAAGAAGGGTAGCAGGGGATATGACATATAACTCGGCATTACCTGGAGACTTTGGAGGGCTTTACGATAATTTTAGTTACGATACGGCAGAAGAAGCTGCATCTGTTTTAACTATTGCGGTCTACGATAAACTGTTTAATGAGAGCACGAAAGCCCACTTTCTACATGATAAGTTTAGAGGGTACTTTTATCAAAATATGCTTCACCCGGATGGTACTGCGCCTCGAATTTGGAATTCGAATATATCACCAGTTCGAGGCCCAAATCCGTTCTATTCTTCGCTAGCTGCAAATATGTATTCAGATGAATACATGCAATTTTTTGCCTTGCGGGAATTAGAGTACCTTAAAGAAACTAATCATGAGTATAAGATAAAAAATGCCGGATTTTTCTTATTATTTTTTGATGAAAACCTTAATGCAAAAGCTATTGAAACTAACGAGACCTCAAAGTATTTTTCTGGCCCTGGTTTTGTAACATCAAGAGATAGTTTTGATCGCAATTCGCCCCACACCTTGTTTATGTCTGGCGAAGGCATCTCGAGACGTTATACTGACACAAATTCATTCATTCTTTTTCATAAGGAGCTTGTGGTACCGCATGCTGGCGGTAGGTTTAGACGTAATTCAATAAACGAAAAGCATCATTACTTTCACAGAGAGTCGCTATCAAAAAATACGGTAAGGGTATTGGATGTCTCAGAATCGTTAGATCAAGATGATGTCGGGAACCGCCACTCATTATATAGTGGGCCCCAACTGAGAAAAGATAACAACTTTGGTGGTCAAATCACTGAAGAGAGCGTTCAACTAATTAATGATGAAGTGGGTAAAAGAAAGAGTACTGGAAAGGTAGACAGTTTATATAACTCTGGCGATATTACTAAGTACGAAAATGTTGAAGGTATTTATACTTATAGCGTCGGTAAAGGCGACTATGCATACACCGAAAAACTTGAGTTGTTCGAGCGTGAATTTATTCACCTGAATCCTAACATTGTCATCATATTTGACAGGCTGAGTTTGCAGAATAATAACAATCAAAGAATATGGAACATGCATACAGTATATGAGCCAACTTTCTATAACTCTGTGAATATCTCTTATGGGAGGGGATATAAGCAGGCTCTTAACAAAAATCATTTGGTTATTGAAGGGGATTCGCAGACATTGCAAATGAGTGCTGTCTTACCAGAGCAGAATAATATTGTTATTCGTGGGGGCGAAAGTTACTTACTACAAGACGCAGCTCTTAATCACGCAAATGTTATTTCCAGTGAAGACATTGAGTCATTAGATACTGGTCGTACTATAGAAGTGATTGTTAATGGTAGCGACCTCGAAGGTTCAATCACAATTATAGGGGATACGAAAACCGAAACGTCCGTAGTGGACACTCTTGTTTTTGACGCGAAATCAAAGGTAGTTGTAGATAGAGGGACTGCAGAAAGCGGAACTCTTCAATCTATCACTGATACAACAAAAAATTGGAAGCCAGATGAGTTCAAAGGTAAGTATGTGTCTTATAATAGAGACGCCGTTGCCTTGATTACAGGTAATTCTGAAAACACTTTATTCGGTGAATTTCCTCAAGGTTGGGATTATTGGCAGTACCGAATACAGCACCATGTTGTTAATACCTCGGTTGAGTTTACCAATATATCGTCAATTGAGACCGGCGATATGGATATTGATGAGTTAGATTTACGGGTTCTTCACTATTTTGATGCTGTAAATGCTGAAGGCGAACTGTTTTCTTTTTCCCCCCAATCTGATGGCAGGGTAGATCGATATGAGGGTCAAAAGGAGCTGGGGCGATACAACATAAATGTTTGGTCGAGTAACAAAACAAAGAATGACTTTTTCTTAAATGTTATACGTATGGATGAGAAAGGCGAAGACATTCAAGTTGCACTTAATTATTCAAATGACTTGTTAGCGGCTACGGTAACCGAGGGTACTTTGGTTGCATTTAACAAATCTGAATCGAAATTGACAACCGATACAAGTTTGAGTGTTCCAGTAGATAAGTATTCAAAAGCGATGTTTACTGGACTTGAGCCAAATTCGCCCTACTATATTGAGCGCACCGACAAATCAATCTCGCTAAGTAACACTTCAAGCTCCGGCCAAGAATACTATTCAAGCGATATGGGCGTTATCTATATACAGTTTAGGTAGGCTTATAGGAACTTGAAACCGTTTAAGTGCCCAAGTTTCTTTAAGTAGAACTCAATTTGTATCATTGGCTTAGATGATAAAGGTGCAAGTTCTTCTAAACAAAACGCGAACATACGAAGGTTGAGTCAAATACCTAAAAAGCGGAGTGGCTAACATCCCGTATAATTGGGAGGCATTCAACCTATCGAGTCAACAAGCATATGCCTACTTTGGGTTGCCTGCATAATTGAGAGATTGGCCAGTGAATATGTTTGCTGACCTAACGATATTTTCCAGTATGTGAATGTCGTCGACCTCAGTCAATTATACGTGAAAACCCCAAAAAGCTACTTTCTTCTTGACCAACGCGACCTATCATTTTAGGCCGTCTGACTAGGGTCGAGGTTGGCAACGCTTACCGCTTTCACTATCCCAGCATGTACTTGCGTAATAAAAGCGCCCAGATAGCGTGCAAATAAAGTAAGCTATTACCTTAAAGGTTTCAATACTATTCTGTTTCGAGTCACTAAATGGACAGAACTACCAACGTTAAATTTTAATAAACGAAAAAAAAAGTGTTATGTTTAGGTAAACATAATGCTTGATTAACAAAGTTACTCTTCAATTAAGATTGGTTCACAATAATGAAAAAACACAAGCTTACTATCATCGCTTATTTTACGGGTTTCTATATCCTCTCAGGCTGCACAGAAAGCACTTACGAAGAATACATAGCTCTTGCCAACGAATATAAATCACAAGGAGAGACTTCTAAAGCTATTATTGAGCTCAAGAACGCTATTAAGGTCTCCTCTGACGTAGCTGGCGCAAGAGCGCTCCTCGGAGAGATTTATCTTGAGCGTGGTCAATTTCTTTTAGCAGAGAAAGAGCTTGAAAAAGCGTTTGAACTAGGTGCAGATAACAAAGCTATTGTGGTAGGTCTGATAAAAGCACGTTATTACACTCAAAGCTATCTCGAGGTAATTAAGCTAGCGGAATCTAACAATCAAGCATACATGGATGAAGAAGCAGCAATGCTCTTTAAATATCTTTCTGAGCTTAAATTAGGGGATGTTGATGAAACAATGCCACTCGGTTTGACAGGAGACTACAAGCTAATTGCTGAGGCCTCAGAACTTTATGCAAATGATAGACTGGAACTAGTTTGGCAGAAGTTGCAGCAATTTAGTAATGAAACAATAGAACCCATTGAAAAGGCTTTGTTGATTGGTGAAGCTGCTTTTAGGTTGGCTAGATATCAAGAAGCTGTAAATGCTTTCACTATTGTTGAAAGCCTCGCTCCAAATTTAACTTTGCCAAAACTTCAGTTAGCAGAATCTTTAATTAGGAATGAAAGTCTAGAGTTAGCGAAAGAAAAAGTGGACCAGCTTCTCAGTAGATTCGCCAGAAGTCCATATGTACATTATCTTAAATCGTCATTATTGATAAAGTCGAAAGATTACCCTAAAGCATTAGAATATGCAGAGAAGTCTATGCAACTAGGAATGGATGAGTTCACAGCGTTACATGTCATTGCTGGTATTAGTGCATATCAAATAGGTAACTTGGAGCAGGCTTATTTTTATTTAAACAAAGCAGAGCCTAACCTCGTTGCAGAAAGTGTCGCTAGACGAGTTTTAGCTCAAACCCAGCTAAAATTAGGGTATATAGATGAGGTTGCAGATGAGGTAGGCAAGTGGAACGTCGACAATCAAGAGGATTCAATCATTTTAGGTAGTGTAATAGGGTCTATGCTCCAGCAAGGAGACCTAGCTGGAGCTACATCACTAAGTATAGGAATTAACCAAAATGGTGACTCATCCGCAATCGAACAATTACGTGAAGGCATGCTACGAATTGCCTCTAAAGACAATTCAGGCTTAGTCAACATAGAAAACGCACTTCAGAAAGATCCTAGTTTAGAGAAAGCCTGGGTTCTTTTAGCACAAGCACAAGTAAAAGACGGGAATATATCTGAAGCGTTAAATGTTGCGAAAGAATGGCAAAAACAAGAACCTGATGACGGACAAGTATTAGAGGCATTGATCTATTCTCAGAACCAAGAATATGACCGAGCATTTGGTTTGTTAGATGAGGTGCTAGATAGATCACCTAGCAATTTAGGTGCTAATCAGCTTAGTATGAATTTATTAAGCACTAAGCAAAGTTACAAAAAACTCTTGGTTCGAGCTCGCGCTTTTCTTGATTTTTATCCAGAGAATAAAGGGACGTTGTTTATGTTAGCGAACCTTGGAAAAGTAAGCGAAATAAATCAGGAGTTGGAAAGTATACTGCTATCCCAGTTGAACAGTTCGAATAGCTCTGAAGCTAGTATCGCCGCGTTAGCACGTTTTTACTTAGTTAGTGAAAACGTGCAAAAGGCCTTCGAAGTCTACGAAAAAAATCAGAAAAAATTGGGAGTATCGGGCTACGTTATTTGGGGAGATTCGCTGCTAAGAACAGGAAATCTAAGTCAAGCAAAAGAAGTGTATTATAAAGCAACGAAACTGTTCCCCGAGCGTGAACTTCCTTGGATACGAACTATTGGTATCAATGAAGTCGAAGGAAACAACGAAGAAGCATATACATTGGCGTTAAAAGCTTATGATCAATTTCCTCAATCAAACTCCTTACAACTTATATTACTTAACTATGCAACGAGAAAAGGGCGCATTGAGGAAGCCGATAAATTGGTTGAAGAGCTAGAGCAATCGCAAGTTAGTTCTTCAATTTTACTGAAATATAAGGGAGAGTTAGCACTTGCGAAAGGTGATGCAGAAGCTGCAAAAAGATCGCTTGAACGCTATTATAGCCGAGAGCCCTCTTTTGAATCCGCTGTATTGTTATCAAAGGCATTGCAGCTTAATGGTGATGCATCTATGGGAGCAAAGCTTATGGAAAAAGAGTTAGAGCGCCTACCAAATAAAGTAAAAGCCAGACATGTTTTAGCAGAGTACTACATGTTTACAAAAAACTTTGAAGCGGCAGAACAAAAATATATTAATGCCTTAAAGGAAAACAAAACTGACTTTGTTGCGGCCAATAATTTAGCAGATTTATTCATTCAGACGAAAAAATATTCAAAAGCACTTGTTTACGCAAAAAAAGCTTATGCAGAGTCTCCTGAACTAGGACCGGTGATTGAAACGTATGGAACCGCCTTGTTTAAAAATGGTAAGACTTCTCAAAGCATTAGCATCTTGTCGAAAGGATTAGAGTTAACGCCAAGCGACACGCAAATCTCATTGAGGCTTATTGAGGTGTTAATTGCAGATTCCCAAATAGATGACGCGAGATTTATTTTAGAGAGTATTGAGCTAGATGGGATAAGTGAAGCCGATAAAGCAAGATTTGGAGCTCTAGCGAAAGCACTTCAGTAAAGTTAATTCATTAGCCGATGGTGAGAAGGAGTGTCTGTTATTTTTACAAGCATGCTTTTGATAACTTAATTGTTGTGGTTAACAATCGTTAGGTGTTTGATTTTTAAATGTTTTTATATTTGGGCGTGGTTTTTGCTAGCATTGGTGGAGAGCAAAGTCATAGAGTGAGTAATGATTTATACTCACAGTCCGACAATGTATTTAAAGTACAAAATAGGTGAATTTATGTTTAAGAAAATAGGATTAGCAATTGCCCTTTTAGCGGGCACCAGTGCTGCGTACGCTGGTAACGTAAACGTCGGTGGTGTTGTTTGGGATCCGGGTTATGTAAACGATACAGCCACTACTCGTGATTTTTTTGCGACTACGAACTTTAGCCAGTGGTACAGCACAACTAAAGATGCCGAGGGAACTTTATCAAGTTTTAACAGCGCCGTGGCAGTCGGCAATGTATTGGGTGCAGTTGATGCAGATGATACAGACAGTGGTGCATCTGGCTTCTATTTAAGTGGTGGAGGAAAGATCGATCGCATAAATGACCCTGCAACCGACTTCTGTCCGTCATGCGAACTTACGTTTGCTTTCGGTGGCCTTTCGTTAGATTTAGATGGTTCATTTATTGTAGGCGCAGATGCTTGGTTGAATGTATTCGTAAACGATGTCAATTTTGACGGCTCGTTTGACAGTGCATCAGATATTGGTAGCATTATCGAGGGAACTCCTTGGTTAACAGCATTTTTCACTAGCGCAGAGCTTACAGCGAGTTCATCGTTGGTGAACGGTTCACTTACCAGCGTCGCATCGATTAACGGCGGTATTGCTGCAGACCGCTTTGATCCCTCTGATATTGGCGTATTTGGCAATAACATTTTCGGTTCGCAATTTACTGGACCAGATTTAAGTGCACGATATGCAACAAGCGGTACAGGTCAGGTATTAGGCAACACGGTTCCGAATCCTGGCTCTATTGCCCTATTTGGATTAGCTATTGCAGGTATGGCTTTGGCCAGACGTAATGCGAAGAAATAAATAGATAATCACTAAATTTGTGTCAACTAGCGATTCCTTCGCCTGCACAAAAAGCCCAGCTTAAGTAAATCTTATAGCCGGGCTTTTTTATTTAATTGAAACCTAATTTTAAATATTCATAATCACCTATTATGTGGTTTCACAACTTGAAATGTTCCCTTTTTCGTCGAAAAGCGATATCTTTGTTAACATCGCCCAGAGTATTGTCGCGGACTAAGCGAGGCTAGCCCTCACAAATTTGCTAGAGCCACTGTGGTTTTTGGAAGAGTAGTTATTGGCTGATGTTAACTAGTTTATGAGCCAACACCTGACGCTTTACAAGCTAAGGACTTCAATCGACTAACTTCTTCGATGCTAAAACGCTTAAATATGCAATATATAGTATATCTGCTCGGTGCCACGGCATACCAAGGGAACTCAGATAGTCCGGTTTATAGTGTCAAAGAGGGTGAAATTGTTTAGGTAATTAAAAAGGTGTTTGTCAGCCAAGTTAAAGGGTCTACTCTATGTGCACCTAGTGGTATTAGCTATACTATTGCTGTTAAGCACGTAAATGCTCTTCTGAAAAAAAGTTTGTAGCGTTGTTTTCAATAAAAAGCTAGTGGCTAGTTGCCTTTAATTTTATATGGGTTATATCTATCGGGGCTGATAATTCCGTTTGGATCTAACGCGTGAGCAATTTTACCGGCGGTTTTCCAAAAAGTACTATCCGCATTGAGTGTCTGTTGCTGTTTTATGTTAAGGCGATACGGAATAAACCCATGTTTTAATCCTTCCGAGACCAGCGCGTCTAAACAGTTATGTGCATCTTTTACTGCTTGAGGGTTCTCCTTATCAAAAACAATTGGGATAGTACTGTCTGTTGAGATGCCACTCAAATTTGTAAATGTAATCATTGGCTCTATGTTGTATTGAGGGGCAATATCTCTAACCATATCAACTAACTGTTTCATAGCATCTGCTTTTGCTGGAACTAGAGGGGCATACCACATCAAACCGCATCCGTCTTTTGCAGGATTCAGATGTTCTTTTCGGTCAGTGTGCGATAATCTTGGATTTCTCCAATATGCAAGAGGAAGTGCAACTTCACTTGGTTTTCCGAGCATTACTTCCATACCTTTAGTTAACTTTTCCAGCTGAGTTTTAGCGTTGTCTAAAGCTTTTATTGGCAGGTAACGCGTTGCAAGTTGTCCGAATTTAATTAGCAAGCTGCTCGAAAATAAAACTTGGTTGGCTTTCCTCTTAGCAATAGCTTTTATATCCTTTTTGGCTGCCTTGGCTACTTTTTCTGTACCGTAAATAGTGCCCACGATAGTCCATTCTGGTACATCGTAAAATTTAGCAATATGCTCTACTTGCTTTTCTGTCATCACAGAATGATTGCCCGGGCCTTGTGGGTTTTCTGCAACCATGGCGCATACTCTGCGTTTATCCATCAAATTGATTGAGCCAACCACACCTTCCAACTTATTGAAAATTTCTTGAACAACACTGTAAGCAGCTTCGAAGCTATCTAGTTCGAAAAACCTTAGGTAAAAAGAGTCAAAGGCAGGCTTTTTACGTGCAAGTGAGATAGTCATTTCGGTAGTTATCATATTTCCAGACTGGGTGAAAATACCATCTAGATAGGGACCGTGCTTCCATTTGTATGTTTTGTCTACATAACAGTCTGTAGTATCGTCAGTTGCCGTATCACTCATAGCTTGAAGTGACGATTCGTAAAAGCTCCCATCTGCTAAAAAGCCTTTTATTGCTGTTACAGCGCTAAAGTGGTCTGCAACAGGAGTTATGCCGTAACCTCTTTCTAGAGCATTGCCAAGAATACTTGTTGTAGGGCCTGCACCTGTTACGGGAACCATATAGGGTGCATTTTGTTCTTGTAAAAATTCGTACAGTTGTTGCTGTGTAACACCAGGTTCAATAGTAACGGTACCATTTTCAATATCAAAAAACTTAATGCGATCTAAAGCTGAGAGGTCTAACACTACTATGTTGTTAGCCACAGTGCTGGGCGTTGAAGAGCCGTAACCCCAGTTTTTGCCGGTTGAAAGTGGATAAATCGAAAAGCGTTGATTGTTTGAATTTGACAATGTGTTTGCTAATTCTAAAAGCAAAGCTATTTGCTCTTCTGTCTCAATCTGAATCAATATTTGACTAATTGATGTGAAAGCTTCCGTTCCCTGTTTGTTTTGAGGTGCGAGAACTTGGATATCTGCCAAATTTAAATGGCTTTTGAGCATGTCTATCAGCTTATTCATATCAGTCTTTAAACAAATTTTTCTGTGCTCTTAAGATAAACATTGAAAAGGATAAAAGCAATTTTCAATTCTTCTCACCAATGTTATACGGGACTTAAGGTAAGAGTGAACCCGTGAGTCAATTCTCAACAATATCTTAGTTTCTTGATGTTTGAAATATTTCGATTTATGGAGCACAGTTCTTCTACAAGAAAACTGAGAAATTGAACAAATCTTTTGCCGATATTAAAATGCAGGTAACAAATTTATAAATACATGCATGCGCTCGCCGACAGCGGTTTGAAAGCATTTGTTGATTGGTGTCGACACTTTTATAAAATGCACTTGTCAATGCGTTGCTACAGACTAAGGCTTGAACAGTGCGCAAATTCAATTAATAAATGCACGACTCATGGTTAAACGGTGGTAAAACAAAAAACTGCCTTTTGATCGTAATCTAAAGTCGCCGAACTAATAGAAGTATTGCGATGATTCACAAGCAGTTTAACGAAGGACAAAGCTACTAGATAGAAGCCTACTTACGCGAGGGATAGGCGATTGGGAAGGCAATAAGTTCTTAGGTTATAATTGATCAGGCGCGTTTGTCAGCCTTATTGAACGAAAATGGTGCAGTAAATGTTACGATCCTAGCAAATACTTTTGAGCTTCTATAGAATCTTGAATATCGCTTAGCATTGCCCTGAACACTGGGTTCAGACTCTTCATGAGTAAAGACGGGTTAATATAATAGGGAGCGCGTTGTCCATGATATTCGACCGTAGGGCCGAGTTTGTGAAATTTAATACCGATGAAGCTCATGCTTCGTGCTAGACGAGGTTCCATCATTACATAAGTATGTGGGATGTCTTTGGCAATCACGATAGACGCTGCTGCCATATATAAGCCAATGGCGATAAAAGGAAAACATCGAAGCTCTTGCTCTGAGTAAGTGGTTGTATCAATAGCACCTGTTGCGGCGCCTCTGAATTGGTCAGCCTTTCTTCGCCTGAAGCGCTCAGGTACTGCTAACCTGCTTATTTCACAAATTTCATGGCGGGGAAAATTCGAAGGCGTTAGCGTTTCATCGGTAATGCTGTGCAGACAATATTTTTCAATAGGAAGTTGTTGAGACTCATCTACAGGGTGTACCACTCTTACAGTGCCAGCATAATTACCTGTTTGGAGATGTTGGATCATTGCATGAATAGAAAACTCGTCAAAATCATCCATTTCTTGTTCGTTTGGCTTTATTGGTTCGAATGCTAGTTCTTCGCAATAAACTTGGTGTCGAATATTAAAAACTGTTGATTTATTCTCTTGGGAAGCGGCGACAACAGGGCTTAAGTAATCGGAAAAGTGTTTAGAGATTTGTTTGGCTTCTTTTAGTTTACTATAGCCAGACATAGCCTTTTTAACTTTACTAACAACCGAATTAATAGGGTTAACCATTGAAAAAGGCTTTACTGCTGGATTGTTTGAGTCGAATGAATTCACTGGCTAACCTTTTTATATTTATGCAACAGGCTTTTAATAAAGTTAATATAGCACAGCTTTTACATCACTTTGCAATGTCTAAGCTTCAAAATGCAACTGAAGTCTAAATTGGTATCAGAAATTAATTTAGTTACAATTCAGTACACTCTGAAAATTTAAGCTTTTATCTCATGCGACATTATCAGTTATGTTTCTTGTTGTTTTTCCCTTTTACTATAGTGGCAGCTTCGGCTAAATCCCTTGTTGATGTAGTAAAAGAAGTAAAACCTTCGGTAGTTGGCATTGGGGTGCATGCTCCGTTATCCACAATAAGCAACCAATTACACGGTACTGGCTTTGTAGTAGGGAACGGCAAGTATGTAGTGACTAACAAGCATGTTATAAATTCTCAGCTTGAAGAAGGTATAAAGTCTCAACGCGTCGTTTTTGTACCACAGGGCTCTGCATCCAAAGTTCTCCCAATTAAGCAAATTTTTAAAAGCAAGCATCGAGATGTGGCAATGCTTGAATTAGAAACGGTACTGCCTGCATTAAATTTGGTCGCTTCTGACGTAGTGATAGACGATGGTTCAAGTGTAGCAATTACTGGGTTTCCTATTGGTGCGATTTTGGGATTATTTCCAGCCACTCATGCTGGGATTGTAGCGGCATTCACCCCTGACGTTATTCCAGCTCACCACAGCTCTCAATTATCACAGCGCTTATTGAAGCGTGCCGAAGCTCCAGCCATGATTTATCAGCTTGATTTAACGGCTTATCCAGGAAATAGCGGAAGCCCGGTTTACTTATCGGAAACTGGGGAGGTTTTCGCAATTATTAATAAGGGCTTTGTGAAAGAAACTAAAGAAGCAGCTATAGAAAGTCCTAGTGGCATAACTTATGCTATACCGATTAGTGAACTGTATTCGTTAGCTGCGGAGTATGATATTTCTTTATAGACTACCAACTATCGTATGTTCATTTTCTTTATTTAATACTTTGCTAATTAGACTGATTATGTAAGGAATGAGGCTTCGAGAAGTTGTTTATTTGAAAAGCTAAATGCCACTTGAAGGGCGAGGAAAATTAAATTTTTAAAAATGGAGCAAGGTTACTAATCCTAGTGAGTAATTGCGGCCTACGGCAAGCCGTAGAGTGCGGATGGAGCTATTCGCCATCATTTAGATTCACTGACGTAAAATATAACTTAGTCATCTCAGGGTTGGCGGAAAGAAAGTTCGAATATTGTAGCAAGGCATCTTCAATCGTGTTGCATACGTGGCATTGTGTTTTGCTTAAATAATATGTTTGGTATCAGCGCGTGAGATTTGCGCATTTAAGGATATGAGATGAAAGTACTGGTAACAGGAGCCGCAGGGTTTATTGGCTCTCACGTCGCATTATCACTATTAGAACGTGGCGATATCGTAGTGGGCATTGACAATCTTGACGACTATTACGATGTTTCGCTAAAAGAAGCAAGATTGGAAGTTATAAGTGAGCACAGTCGCTCGGCAAATTTTAGCGTTATAAAACTAGCTGTAGAAGACAGAGAAGCTATGGCAGCCCTGTTTTCCGAGCACAAATTTGATAGAGTGGTTCATTTGGCTGCTCAAGCTGGTGTGCGTTATTCACTTGAAAATCCTAACGCTTACGTCGACTCAAATATTGTTGGCTTTGTGAATATTCTAGAAGGGTGTCGCCATAATAACGTCGAGCATTTGGTGTACGCGTCATCTAGCTCAGTCTACGGTGCGAATGAGACTATGCCGTTTTCAGAACAGCATAACGTAGATCATCAAGTTAGCTTGTATGCGGCTTCTAAAAAAGCTAACGAGCTAATGGCTCATACTTATAGTCACCTGTATAACTTGCCTACAACGGGGCTGCGCTTTTTCACTGTTTACGGGCCTTGGGGCCGTCCAGACATGGCGCTTTTCAAGTTCACTAAGGCTATTTTGGAAGGTAAAACAATACAGGTTTACAACTATGGTAACCACCGTCGTGACTTCACTTATATCGATGATATCGTTGAAGGCGTAATTCGCTCATTGGATAATGTGGCTAAACCTAACGAGAATTGGGACGGCAGCAATCCAGATCCAAGTACGAGTAAGGCGCCCTATAAGGTATACAATATTGGTGCGCAGACACCAGTTCACCTTTTGAAGTTTATTGAAACCCTCGAAAGTGCATTGGGTATTGAGGCGAAGAAAGAACTTCTTCCTATGCAGCCGGGCGATGTGCCTGACACCTATGCTGATGTGTCGTCGCTCGTTGAAGATACTGGGTACCAGCCATCTACCGATGTTGAAACAGGCGTAAAAGCGTTTGTCGACTGGTATCGTGACTTTTATAAAGTGTAAGCGCTAGCGACTTATAATTACTTTCTGAAACCGTTAAAGTGCACTGCTTCTCATAAATCCCGCACACTTTTTGGGCAAGAACTCTTTCGTGGTTGCATAACCGAGCTCAAAAAGTGTGTTCTTAATTTCAGGTGTAAGCGAAAAATCTACCGCGGAAATCTCCCCGGTATTCACCACCACCGTATTGTGCCAATACTTCGCATTGACGTACTCCCTGGATATTGCCGTCATAAACGTGCGAATAAGCATGCTGACGTATTGGGGCAGTTGAAGTAAGTTCTTTTTAATGGCCTTGCGTTTTTGTTCGGTGCTTTGCAGTCTGAAGCATACTGATGGCGTGCCATCGCCTCGCCAATCTTCAAACAGCGCATCTTCAGACAATATAGCGCCGTCTACTAGCAGGTGCTCTTTAAAGGGTTTGAATGAAAAGATGAGCGGTATCGACATAGAGTACCGCACTGCTTCTGACACTTTCATATCTGGAGAGGTTTGCTTGTTGAACAAAACTGGTCCGCCGCCGTTTACGTCGGTAGCGAGAATATGCAGATTGAGTGGGAGGTCGGCAAACACTGCGCCTTCCAACTGTTCGTCAATCCATCGTTGAAATACGTCGCCAGAAGAAAGTCCGCCTTCCCGGAGTAATCTTACAAGTGAAAATTCAGTGAATTGCTTGAAATCAGTAACCAGTGCGAGCTCTCGCATTTGCTCCACTGTGTAACCTTTGGCATATAGCGAAGCGATAATCGAGCCACCTGATACACCCACTAAAGTGTCGAAGCCTACGTTCATGTCCTGCAGCGCTTTAATTATGCCGATATGGGCGCTCAATCTTGTTCCTCCACCTGAAAAGATGGGCACAATTTGCGTGACGTTCGCCTGTAATAAATTATTCGGTATTGCTGCCGAGGCTATCTGCATGTGCATACTCCAAACTAAGGAGGCTTTGCGCTAAGTGTTTAGTTCAAACGGAATAGCAAACGCTGCGCCCCACATTATAAAAGCGTAGTTTACTCATGCATTATCAGCAAAGTATCAAGGGGGAGATAAGCGATATCTTTAGTCTAAAGTGTTGCCATATCACTACACAGTTCGCTTTTGAGTGTGTTTGCGAAGTGATTTCACGTGTCGCGACAATAAATGCAAACGCATTGGTAATGCACCAGCAATAAATAAAAAGGCTCACTGCTGTTTACTAACAGAGTGAGCCTTATTCAAATGCGTCTGATGAGGCTTGAAACTAGCTAGCTAATTCTTTGGTGTTTTACCGTATGGAATATAGCTATTAGATTCCAATTCTTAGCCCTCATATTTTGTACTAGCTCGCCGCAAGTTTTGCCTTCATTTCGCGGCGACGGGCGTGCAGTAAAGGTTCTGTGTAACCGCTAGGCTGCTCTTTACCTTTGAAGATTAGATCGCTTGCGGCTAAGAAGCCAATTGAGCTGTCTAAATCAGGTGCCATAGGGATATACTCAGGATCCCCCGCATTTTGCTCATCTACTAAGACAGCCATACGAGCCAAAGACTCTTTTACCTGATCTACACTTACAATGCCGTGCTCTAGCCAGTTAGCGATATGCTGAGATGAAATACGCAACGTCGCGCGGTCTTCCATCAAGCCTACATTGTTGATGTCAGGAACTTTCGAGCAGCCTACGCCTTGGTGAACCCAACGAACTACGTAGCCCAAGATACCTTGAACGTTGTTATCAATCTCACGCTTTATGCTTTCACGTGTTAGCGTAGAAGCATCCTCCAAAAGTGGAATGGTCAAAATATCGGAAAGACCATCGAAGTTTTGATCTAACGACTTTTGAACGTCAAATACATTTACATCGTGATAATGAAGCGCATGTAGTGTCGCAGCAGTAGGAGAGGGTACCCAGGCAGTATTCGCGCCGGCCTTCGGGTGGCCGATTTTAGTACTCATCATATTTTGCATTTCATCAGGTATAGGCCACATGCCTTTACCGATTTGTGCTCTGCCTGAAAGGCCACAACGAAGGCCTACGGCAACGTTGGCAGTTTCATAAGCCTTGATCCACGCCATTGATTTAAGCGCGGCTTTTTCTGCGAAAGGCCCTGCAAGCATTGAGGTATGAATTTCGTCACCAGTTCTGTCTAAGAAACCCGTGTTAATGAACACGACGCGTGAAGTAGCCTCGGCAATACAAGCTTGTAGATTGATACTCGTACGGCGTTCTTCATCCATTATGCCCATTTTAAGGGTGTTGGCTGGAACATCGATAATCGCTTCGATAGCACCAAACAATGCGTTAGAGAATGCAACTTCTTCTGGCCCGTGCATTTTAGGTTTAACAATATAAATACTACCTTCGCGGCTGTTTTTAAATTTGCTGTTTCCTAATAGATCATGCTTTGCAATAAGAGAAGTGACTAAACCGTCCATGATGCCTTCAGGTACTTCTTCACCGTCGAAGAGCATGGCATTGTTGGTCATAAGGTGACCCACGTTTCTAACAAACATAAGGCTTCGACCAGAAAGTACTAGTTCGCCATCTTTTAGCTCGTCTTGTGAAGCGTGTTTAGACGGCTGGTAGCTTCTATCGTCATGCATAGCGCGAACAAGCTGCTTGCCGCCCTTTGTCATTTCAATGCTTAGAGAGCCTTTCATTAAGCCTAACCAGTTGCTATACACCAAGGTTTTGTCTTCAGCGTCAACAGCAGCAACGGAATCTTCGCAGTCCATAATGGTGGTTAATGCAGCTTCAACCAGTACGTCTTTTACGTTTGCGGCATCGCTCTCGCCAATAGGGTGAGTCGGGTCTAGTTGAATTTCAAAATGCAGACCGTTGTGTGCAAATAGCAGGCTTGACGGTGCGCTAATGTCACCTTGGTATCCTTGCCATTGCTCTGTGTTTGCTAAGGTGGTTTCATCGCCGTCGGCAAGAGTGATCGCCAATTTACCCGATTCAATCTTATACTCAGTAACGTCAGCGTGGCTGCCTTTCGCAAGGGGTATCATGCTATCTAGATAGTCTTTCGCTTTCGCAACTACTTTGGCGCCGCGTACGGGGTTGTAGCTTTTTCCCGCTTCTGCTCCACCTTCATTGCTGATGACATCAGTGCCGTATAGTGCGTCGTAAAGGCTACCCCAACGGGCATTTACCGCGTTAAGTGCATAGCGAGCGTTGTTGATTGGCACGACTAGCTGAGGGCCTGCCATTGTTGCTATTTCGGCGTCTACATTTTGTGTTTGTGCACTTACTTGTGACGGCTGCTCAACAAGGTAACCAATGCTTTTTAGGAAGTCGGTATATTCGTTTCCGTTTACTGGGTTACCAGCTTTATGATAATCGTCGATAGCGCGCTGAAGCTGTTCTCGCTTTTCTAATAGTGCGCGATTTTGAGGAATGAATTTTTCGAAGAGGGTTTCTGCACCTTGCCAAAAGGTGTCTTTATCTACGCCTGTGCCAGGAAGTGCCTGTTCATTAATAAAGTTATCGAGTTGTTCGGCAACCTGTAATCGGCCTCTAGTAATATATCCTTGCATAACTACCTCTATACATTTGTCTGTTCACCCAGTGTAGTGTGTATAGAGATAGTTTTTTAATTTATGGTTTGTATTTCTGCCATATATTTTGTGAATGTTTAACCCGCATTCATTTCGCTAGCTACATCGCTGATTAAGCGGCGCAACCAAATGTGACCTGCGTCGTGGTGAAGTAGGGCACTCCACGCCATTTTTAGCGCAATAGGTGGTATGTCGAAAGGCGGCTCTTTAATCACCACATCAGGGTCGTGTTTGAATAAACGTGCCGCTTTGCTTGGTAAGGTAGCAATGAGTTTTTGCTTTTTCGCAATCTGAAGCGCTGCATGGTAATGACGAGTAAATACGCGAATAGCACGCTGTTTGCCAATTTTTGTAAGCTCTGCGTCAACCCAACCCAATTTTTGTACTTCATTTGGATCAATACCTACACCCACGCCAAACCCAGTTTTACTTACCCAAATATGCTGGGCACTCAAATAGCCTTCTAGGTTGCATTTTTCTACTAGCGGATGGTCGGAACTCATTACGCAGCTAAAGGTGTCATACCAGATAACTTTTTGGTGAAACGACAAAGGCAATTCATCGAAGCGGTTAATTGCCATGTCCACTTTACCTTGCTCGACATCGTGAAACGTCACGTCACTCGGCGTGATAAGGTCAAGCGTAATATTGGGCGCTAAATCCGCCAGTCTTCCAACAAGTTCAAGTAACAAGGTACTCTCTGCATAGTCACTGGTCATAATGCGGAAGGTTCTGTCGCTGGTTAACGGATCGAAATCAGTCTCGGGTTGAATAGAGCTTTCCAATCGACTAAGCACATCGCGAATAATGGGTTGTAGTTCAAGCGCGCGCTTAGTGGGGGTCATCCCATCGCTGGTACGAACTAAAAGTGGATCTTTAAATAGATCGCGAAGGCGCTTCAGGCCGTTACTCATTGCTGGCTGAGTAATGCTTAGCTGGTTTGCAGCTTTCGTTACACTTCCTTCGCGCAACAGCACATCTAAATAAACCAATAAATTCAGGTCGACCTTCGCTATATTCATTATTCTAATGCTCTTTTTAAACCTAATTAAACATAGCTATTATAAAGCTTTTTTATTTCAATGTCAGATAAGCGTTTAGTCTTAAATTGGCCGCCGTTATACCTATAAGGTATTGAAATATAGTTGGTATATTGTTTTTTTATGAAATTTAGAAAAATATGGCTTTTTTTGTTTTATGCAAAAAGCATAAGTGAAGTGAATGACGCGCACAAAAAAGGGCACCCGAAGGTGCCCTGTAGGAAAGGTTGGGATGCTTTCCGTTTAACTCATTGCCTGTTCACGTTATACGTCAAACTGGTTCATGGTGTTATCTTCACCAGACGCTTTTAGTGCGCCATCGCCAGAGAAGTATTCTTTGTGCGTGTCACCTAGGTCAGAACCTGCCATCGCTTGGTGCTTAACACACGCTAGACCTTGGCGAATTTCTTGACGCTGAACACCGCGTACATAAGCAAGCATACCTTCTTCACCGAAGTAACCTTTTGCAAGGTTGTCAGTAGACAGTGCTGCAGTGTGATAAGTCGGTAGCGTGATAAGGTGGTGGAAGATACCCGCTTCGCGTGCTGCGTCAGCCTGGAAGCTCTTAATCTTCTCGTCGGCCGCAGCTGCTAGCTCGCTGTCATCATAGTCGGCAGACATAAGTTTCGCGCGGTCATAGCCAGAAACGTCTTTACCTTCTTCACTCCAGGCATCAAATACTTGCTGACGGAAGTTAAGCGTCCAGTTGAATGATGGAGAGTTGTTATAAACCAGCTTTGCGTTTGGTACTTGTTCGCGAATAGCGTTAACCATTTCAGCAATTTGACCTACGTGAGGCTTTTCAGTCTCAATCCATAGCAAGTCAGCGCCGTGCTTAAGTGACGTTACGCAGTCAAGTACTACACGGTCAAAACCTGTGTTGTCTTTAAAGCGGAACAAGCCGTTTGGTAGACGCTCAGGCTTAACCAGTTTGCCACCTTGCTTAAGAACTAGGTCACCTTCACTTAAATCTTCTGCCCCTGCAACTTCGGTAGTTTTAAGGAACGCATTGTACTGAGCAGCTAAGTCGCCTTCTGATGTAGATACTGGGATCTTCTGGGTAAGACCAGCACCTAGTGAGTCAGTACGTGCAACAATTACACCTTCATCAACACCTAGTTCAAGGAATGCATAGCGTACTGCATTGATTTTCGCTAGGAAGTCTTCGTGTGGCACGGTTACTTTACCGTCTTGGTGACCACATTGCTTCGCGTCCGATACTTGGTTCTCAATTTGGATACAGCATGCACCTGCTTCAATCATTTGCTTTGCAAGTAGGTAGGTTGCTTCTTCGTTACCGAAGCCCGCATCGATATCTGCGATAATTGGAACTACATGAGTTTCGTAATTGTCGATTTCAGCTTGAATCGCAGCTACATCACCACCGTTTTTCTTAGCGTCGTCTAGCTTGTGGAAAAGGTCGCCTAATTCACGCGCATCTGCTTGGCGAAGGAAAGTATAAAGTTCTTCGATAAGCGCAGACACTGATGTTTTTTCATGCATTGATTGGTCAGGAAGAGGACCAAACTCAGAGCGAAGTGCTGCTACCATCCAGCCTGAAAGGTATAGGTAGCTTTTGTTAGTTGTGCCTTGATGCTTTTTAACTGAAAGCATTTTCTGTTGGCCTACGAAGCCATGCCAGCAGCCTAGTGACTGTGTGTACTGAGACGAATCTGCGTCGTATTCAGCCATGTCTTTGCGCATAATGCTTGCAGTGTAGCGAGCAATGTCTAAACCTGTTTTAAAACGGTTTTGAACCTTCATGCGTGCAGCGAATTCTGGGTTGATACCTTCCCAAGTTCCGTTTTGTGCTGCCTTTAATGTGGCGAAGTTATCAATGTCTTGTTGATATTGCGACATGAGCGTCTCTCCCGACTATAATTAAAATACTTAACGTTGTTTATGTTTACGCTGTAGGGCGTTCCCGTTGATTCCATTTCATCCTAGTGCCGGATTTGGAATAATAGAAATATATATTTTGCATTGCGGTCATTTATTTTGTGAATGTCTAGCGCCGAGAGAAGTCTAGATGCTGTAAATCTTTAACACCTGTGTTTGATGGTTTTAAGGCAATGGGGCAGCAGTGGGGCAAGAAGTGGTCGGTAAAAAGTAGCTTACGTAGGTTGCAAACGCTTGCTGGTGTTGACTATTTCGTCTGTCTATTAGCTAAAAGGGTAATAGCTTTGCCGGTGTGAGCAAGGTAAATTTAGGCGTAAAGCTTCACGCTAAATAATCTTGTCCGATACGAGGGCGCTTTTGTTTTAGCTTGTTGATATATAATATGAAAAGTGGGTGTTATGAGTAGTAGTGTATTGTCGTCAGTTGACCAAAGAACCAAGCTTGTTGGCGAGAACAGGCTTGAGCTTTTGATGTTTCAACTGGGAACGCGACACATTTTTGCCATGAACGTCTTTAAAATTAAAGAAGTTATAAACGTACCTAAGCTCAATATAATGCCTGGTTCACACCACAACCTGAAAGGCGTGATGAACTACCGAGGAAGCTCCATTCCAATTATAGACTTGCGTCAGGCAATCAAAATGCGCGGTGCAGCTACACAAGCAACAGCGAAGAATGTCATTATCACTGAATATAACAGAAGCGTGCAGGGCTTCATTATTGGTGAAGTTAAAAACATAGTGAATACATCGTGGGGAACCATTCAACCACCCCCTAGCGGCATTGGAAAATCCAATTATTTAACCGCCATAACTCAGGTGAATGTTGAGGGTAAACAAGAGCTGGTAGAAATCATCGATGTTGAAAAAGTACTCGCGGAAATCATCGATTACGACACATCTATCTCTGAAGAAGTGCTAGATAAAGACATTGTTAACCACTTCTTAGGCAAGAAAGTGTTGATAGTAGATGACTCAAGCACAGCAAGAAAACAGATTAAAGATACGTTAGAGCAGCTAGGTATAACAATCATCGAACGTAAAAACGGCGCTGAAGCGTTAGCGCTGCTGAAGAAGTGGGCCGATGAGGGGAAGAACCCAACCGACGAAATTTTGCTAATGTTTACCGACGCAGAAATGCCAGAAATGGACGGCTATCGGCTTACTTCTGAAGTGCGTAACGATCCTCGTATGAGCAATTTATTTATAGCACTCAACACATCATTAAGCGGAAGCTTTAACGACGCCATGGTAGAAAAAGTTGGATGTAACAGGTTTATCTCCAAATTCCAGCCCGACATGCTCGTTGACGTGGCACAACAGCGCATGCGCGAATACCTCTCATCACAAAATAAGTAGTCGCTTCCTTCTTTAAAGTTGCTAATTTAATGAGATGACCATCTGGTCATCTCATGCTTGCGTTATTTTGTCCAAAAGCTTTGAGCATCTTGCCAGCCTGCTTTACACTATTACATCTTATCGCTTTGCTAACACCTTTATGATCACCAAAGAATCATTCGCGATAGTGTCGTTATTGTTGTATCTGCGGGTATCCAGGCCGGTAGATACCTTACTTACTCAGGGAAGTTTAAATGATTAAACAATTTGTTCGCACATCACTACTAAGTTGTGCGTCTATTGCTGTTCTTGCGGGTTGTGGTATCACTGAATCTATGACCGAATCAGCAAGTGCAACCGGTACGCAAACTAAAGGTGTACCGAAAAATATAATAATGGTTGTAGCCGACGGTATGGGGCCTGCCTATACCACGGCTTATCGTAATTATGTAGATGACCCGTCAACACCGAAAATCGAATCGGTTGTGTTTGACGATATTTTAGTGGGCAATGCTTCAACGTATCCTGCGCAAGTATCTGGTTACGTTACCGATTCAGCCGCAGCTGCAACCGCTCTTGCTACTGGCGTTAAGTCATACAACGGTGCAATTGGTGTTGATGTAAATAAACAACCAGTAAACTCTGTTATGTACCATGCTAAGAGTAAAGGCATGCGTACTGGTTTGGCAGTAACGTCTCAAATTGTTCATGCGACACCTGCGTCATACATTGCGCATAACGAAAGCCGTAAGAACTACAACGAAATAGCTGAAGATTTCTTTGATGTTCGCGTGGACGGTAAGTTTGTCGCTGACGTGATGCTAGGCGGTGGAACGTCTTACTTTGAACGCGATGACAGAGATATTTTGGCTCAATTTATTGATGCTGGCTACGAATATGCTGATTCATATAATCGTCTGGCTTCAGTGCCTGCGGGAAGTAATGTTCTCGGTCTGTTTGCTCCAGTAGCGCTGCCTGCAGTATTGGATGACAAGCGCAAAAATCGTCTTGAGTATCTAACTCAACATGCTATTAAACACTTAGAAAACGACAATGGGTTCTTTCTTCTTGTTGAAGCAAGCCAAGTAGATTGGGCTGGTCACGCAAACGATATCGCGTCCGCCATGGCTGAGATGCACGACTTAGCGCAAACCATGGAATATTTGCGAGATTATGTAAAAACGAATCCTGACACCTTGGTTATTTTGACGGCGGATCACAGCACAGGTGGCTTAACCATTGGCGCAAACGGCGACTACCGCTGGAGCCCTGAACATCTTAAGTCTATGTCAGCCTCGGTAATGACAATTGCTTTAGAGATGGCAAATGAAGAGAACCCTGGCGAATTTGTGGCGCAGAAGCTTGGCTTGTCGTTGAGTGAAGAAGAGCTTGCCACGCTAGATAGCGTATCAAACCAAGATGATGAAACTCGCTTCATGGCAGTAAAAACCTTCTTAGACACCAAAACAAACACGGGGTGGACAACAGGCGGTCACACTGGTGTAGATGTTGAAGTATTTGCTTTTGGTGCTGGTTATCAATCGCTTATGGGGCAAATTGATAACACGGATATTGCAAAAACAATCTTCAGTTTTATCGATAAAAAACAGCCAGTAATAATCGATTCCGATTCAAATAAAGTATCAGAAAAGGTATCGACCAACATTGAGCTTACGTCAGACGAAGATGATGATGGCTTGTGTGACTTTAAGGAAGATTGGCGCTGTAACTAATCGCTACATTGTTTGTATAGAAATTAAAGCGCCAGCGTTTTTATAACAAGGCGCTTTATTTTTATCTGTGGTAAGCAGGAAAGGAGAACTATGAAAAACGAAATGCTGGCACTACTTCAAGATATCTATGATGAAGTTGAGCCCATGTTGGGCATGGGAAAAGTTGCCGACTACATCCCTGCGTTGGCCACGGTTAATCCACGGCAATTTGGCATTTCAATTTGCGATACAAACGGTCAAATAACGTCGATAGGCGATGCGAGCGTTCCTTTTTCTATTCAAAGTATCTCAAAAGTCTTTAATCTTGTTTTAGCTATCAATCACTACGGTGAAACTATGTGGGAGCGAGTTGGATGCGAGCCATCCGGCCTGCCGTTTAATTCTCTTGTACAGTTGGAATATGAAAACGGTATTCCCCGCAACCCCTTCATTAATGCCGGTGCGCTGGTGGTTAGTGATATGGTGCAATCTCGGTTCGCTTCCCCTTTTATTGCCATGCGAGATTTCGTAAGACGTTTAAGCTGTAACGGCGATATCGTGGTAAATAAGGTGGTGGCGGAGTCTGAATACGAGCACCGCTCTCGCAATGCAGCAATGGCATATTTGATGAAAGCCTACGGAAATTTTGAAAACGAAGTGGAAGATGTGCTTCGTAATTATTTTCACAACTGTGCGCTAGAAATGAGTTGTGAGGACTTGGCGCGCTCAACGAGCTTTCTTGCTAACGCAGGTTTTTCTACTTGCGCAAATGAAAAGGTGCTAACGCCTTATCAAACCAAACAAGTGAACGCTCTTCTGGCGACTAGTGGGATGTATGACGAAGCTGGGAGCTTTGCTTTTAAAGTAGGCTTGCCGGGTAAAAGTGGCGTAGGTGGAGGCATAGTGGCTGTTGTACCAGGACGCTTTTCAATATGCGTATTTTCGCCAGCGCTTAATAGCGTGGGTAATTCTCAGCTAGGTGTGGCGGCTTTGACATCGCTAAGTGAACGCATCAATTGGTCTATTTATTAGGGGCTATTGCGCTTCGCTGCATATCAAAGGTCAACAGGCCTTAGTAGCCTGTCAATTCCATAAAGCCGCTCCCTGAATGGGAGCCTTTTATTTCCACTCGCCCTTCATAATAGGGAAATAAGCTGTTATTCCATTGGTTTTCTTTAAACGGTTTTACAGTAACGTCGATATCTTTTATTGGTATTTGAATGCGCCAAATGGTGGGGACAGCGCGAGGTACTCCTCCCTCGTTGATTGTTTCATACGCCATTGGCGTAATTGATACGTTGGCTTGGTCGATAGTTTCTTTCGTGCCATTTTCCGCTATATAGCTAGCCGTTGTGAATATTTCGCTGTGTTTGCTTTTGCTGTTTTTCATGTTTTCATTCATGGCGTGCATGCGAAACGCCATCAATTTATTTCCATCGTCTAGATGCAGCGAGAACCAATCCCATCCCATGGCTTCACTATTGGCTAGGTGGCTCGTCCATTCGTGATCAAACCAGCCTTTACCCGTAACTCTTACGCTATTGCCCTCTATGTTTAACGTACCTTTCGCGTTAATAAATGGTTGGCTGTAATAGTAAGAGCGAAGGCGTTCGTCTTGTGTTTTTTTACTGTAGCCGTTATCACCCTGTTTGATGAAAGGCCCATAGGTATCTAGATTAAGCGAGACTTTGACGGCGCTAACGCCCGGTGTATCATTTAATTCTGATAAGCTGTCTGCAGCGGTAGCGGGGATTTTTCCATTTATTTTGACCGGATGATGCGTGCTGCTTTGCCCAAAAGCGACTTTTAACACGGACGGGAACATGGCTTTGCTTTCTGCACCTGTTTGGACCTCCGCCTGTGCCGCTTTCCAAACCCAATCGTCAATAACTGTTGTAAAGGGTTGTTGATTCACATAGGCATTACCTACACCGCCGCTTGCAAATCGTTCTTCGAAATAATGCTGTTCAGCGGTGTGTAGCGAAGCATGTCCCATCCATTGCTGGCCATTGCTCCAGTTTTTTGCGATATGGTTGTTGGCGTTAACTTCAGCACTATTTTCAGCATTAGCCTTAGCGCTTACAGCGGCATTTAGCTCAGTATTGAATCGAAAAAGTGTATATTGAAGGCCGAACTCTTGCCCGTCTTCAGTACTTAACACAAACGTAAGATACCACCACTCTAACTGAAAATCGGGATGACTCTTGTGGTCGTGCGGTAACTCCACAATATAGTCCCGCTGTACTGGCGTGAAGGAATCACTCGACTGCATGTTTCCAAAAAAGCCGTTTGGCGTGGAGGTTCCCAAGGTTTCGTTTTCGTTTTTTGGGTTTTCAGTACATGCACTCAACGTGAAACAGATAGCTACAAGTACTAAAAATAGGTTGGCATTAAATCGCGAAAATGTGGTGTTGACGCGCCGTAATTGGTCTGTCATAGCTGAACTTCCTGCCTTAAATCAATTTTCGGCTTAAGTTTTCCTAAAGGTAACAACAGCACCAGTGAAACGATAAGCAGCGATAACCCCACGCTAGAGAGAATAACCTGTACATTAAGTGAAAGCGGGTACACCCAGTTAAATGCATGCCGGTTTACTTGTTGAATAAAGACATAGGCCAAGTACACGCCAAAAGGAATAGCGAGCAAGGCTGAGATAAAACAAAGCAGCAAATATTGCGCAAACAGGGATGCTTTTACTTTAAGCTGACTAACGCCAAGGGCACGCAATACAGATAACTGCGCTGCGCTGCCTATGGTTAGTACCGTCAGCGAAACAGCGAAGGCGACGCCCGCAACCAATAGGGTGGTAATGTTAAGGCCGTCGGTTAATACAAAGGTACGATCAAAGGTCTGCATAGAGGTATCTAACAGCGCTTGTCGGGTATAAAGGGCAATTTCGCGGTGTTCGCCTAACTGTGATTTTAGCTGCTGTTCGAGGATGTCCTTTCCAAAGGTGCTTTGTTTGTTGTCGCCTATCACGTTAGTCTCAATAGGCGGCTCTGGGTAAATAGCCACTACACCGGAAAAAAGTTGATCTCTGATAAGGACATCGTTTCGATTAAATGAGGGAAGAGGCACTAATATTTGCCCGTTCAGGTTACCGTAGTCGGGATAAATACCCAGTACTTTCCATTGAGGCGTCGCTGCAAATACGTTTGAGTTCGACGAACTGCTTCGTGAGCCTTGTGTTGGGTCAGTAGTTTTATCTTGTGGCGAGCTATACGCCTCGTTAGATGTATTAATCGCCGAAGAACTTGAATTCGCAGTTTTACGAAGGCGAATATTTTCTATATCTAGCGTGTGTCCTAACTTTGCGTTAAGGGCAAACGCTAATTGCTGATTGATGAATACCCCTTTCCCTTCTGTAAACTCACGCCACACTGTGTTTAGGTCGTTGTTTATTACATCATCGAGGACAAGCGCCTTTTTACCGCTTTGGTGAATGGGGTAGCTACTGATAGAAACGTAAGTGGGCGAGCTGTTACTGACTTCACGTGTCTCTTTATGTGTTTCTTCTTGAGCATGTGAGCTAATGACAGCTCCCTCGGCCTTAAGTAAAGGAGTTAAAGCAAGCGGAGGTAACGATTTGGTAGATAACGTTTCGATTCGACTAAGTGGCGCGTCGGTGTACAGATAGAAAGGCGCGTAAAGCCTTTGCGTTAACCATTGTTCAGTGGCGTCTCTAAAGCTGTCCGTCATGGTATTCATACCAATATTTGCGGTTAGCGCGATAAAGAATGCACAAACGGCGAGACGGGTTTTGCTAGACAGTAAGTGCATATTAGCAATGACGTAGTGGAATACGGGCCACTGTCTTGGTACAAATCTAGTCAGTAGCTTAGACAAAATAGGTAACCAAAGAAGAATAAGCGCGCAGCTGGTAAGGAGTAACAGTGCAACAAAGAAAAGTGCTGAAGCCGTAGAAGACACTAACCCCTCAGCGATAAATAACAGTAGTAGGGCACATAATGAGATAAGACCTACGGCAAATTGGCCTAACGCATTTTCTTTTTTGACAGGCGCTACGGTTAGGGCATTTGAAAGCTTAACTATAGAAACTAACGAAAAAACAACTAGTGATATAAAGGTCGTTGTTAATGCGAAGCCGAAGGTGAAAAGCAGATTAACGTTGGGGTTAACAAATACGGCGTTAAACAACGACGTAAATGTACCGTTTATCACAGGTGACAACCATGACGCCGCTTGAAAACCGATGAACATACCAATTGGAATACTTATTACGCAGTAAACAAGCAACTCGGTGAATAAGGCAACGCTTAAAATTCGCTGAGATATGCCCAGCTGCCGTAAACGAATGATATTGGGTAGCCGCGTGCGGTACATCAAGTTTAGCGCGTTAAGTACTATAAAAAGCGCCACAACGCCCATCAGTCCACTCATCGCCCAAAGATTTAGTCTAAAACTATCTGGCAACGAACCGGTGTCATTGTCTGTATTGCTAGTGGTTTGCTTTACAGGTATTCCAAGTAGGGTTTCTATTTGGGTTAAATGCTGATGTGATAGCGGTGAAAGTGCAATAAACCCGGAAAGAGGGACGTAAGCTTTCTGTTGCTTTGCTTGTTTCTCTTGCGCGCGTTTAGCATTGTCAGGAATAACAGGCTTAACAGGTTCATCATTCTCAATCGTTACCCCGCCTCTGTAAAACTCATCGATAGAGATCAAAATTGTATTTTGCGGAGCAAAGCTGCTCACATACGCGCTTACCGTTGCAGGCCAATAGGGACTTGGCGCGGATTTTCTATCGATTTCATTGAGCGTGTCGTGACAGGCCAGTTTTGCGTTCGTTAAGGGGTGAATAAGCCCATTTACAGCGAAGTCGCCCCCAGAATTTGAGCGTAATACAATTCCTGCTGACGTCTGCTGGTTTTCCATTTCACTAAATTTCTTCGCATTTTGCGATAAATAGGAAAGTGAAAGAGCGCTATCGTTTTGGGCAGGCGCTTCAAACCCTCTCGTTCTATATGCACTTCCTAAAAGAGGCTGAGTATCAACACCAAGTAATGTGAGAGTTGTTGCTGTGGGCTCGCTGCCTTTACACGATAGGGTGATGTCTCGTTCAGCTATCGCAACAAGCTGGGTAAAACCCCGCTTGCGAAGCGTGGCATAATCGCTTTGTGTAAAGCGAGCTCTGCTGTCTGCTGGGGTGATGATACTGCTCAAGGTAAGCCCTTGCTTTGACTGTAACAGTTCACCTTGTGTAGCGCCTTCGTTTATAAGCAAAACGGTAACCATGCCAGCATTGGCCAGTATAATTGCGGCCATAATGAGCAAAGGCTCCCACGGCCTGTGCCTTGCCATTGCAAGTAAGCTAGAGAGCGCTAACAGTAAAGTGCGTAGCACGTTATCTTCCTACTTGCTGTTTTCGGTGGGTTTTTCACAGGGCGCATATCGCTAACGTTTTTCACCTGTAATTAGCTTGCTGCTACTGGTGAAGATAAGGTTTGTTCTTTAGTTTTATATTTCACACTCTCTAATACCCCTTTATGTAGTCGCAAAGCGGCGTCTGCTTTTACTGCGACGTCTTGGCTATGAGTTACCACAACAAGAGAAGTATTGGCCTCTTTACAAGTTTTAAAGAGTAAGTCAGACACGGTTTCGCTAGTGGTTTCGTCTAAGTTGCCGGTGGGTTCGTCGGCCAAGATAAGCGAGGGGCGATGTACAAGTGCTCTAGCAATGGCACAGCGCTGCTGTTCACCGCCAGATAACTGACTTAGCGGCTTTTGCGCTAGGGGTAATATTCCAAGCTGCTCCATTAACGCTAATTGGTAGTCGTTATCTACATTACCTTTTAGCCTTGCAGTAAAGGCAATGTTGTCCCACGCATTAAAGCAGTCGAATAGATTGAAGCTTTGAAACACGATACCTAAATGCTGTTTGCGAAAATTATCAATATCCTTCGCTTTAAATGTATTATCGAGTTTGCTATTGCCAGCAATCGACAATCCATTTACCGCAATATCTCCTCCGTCGGGCGTCTCAAACCCAGCAATAAGCGACAGCAAGGTAGATTTACCGCAGCCAGAAGCCCCCTGAATACTCACCGATTCACCTGTCTTTACGGTAAGGTTAAGGTTGTTGATGAGCGGAGCCCCTGTCTGTGTAAAGGATTTCTTTAAGTCTTTTATGGTCAGCATAATTTGCCGTTTCGTATTGAACCGTCTTAGTGTGAACATGAAGGAGCAAGCATGCGCGCAATACACAATATTCAGCGCTTGTGGCGTAATGCTAGAGGTGCTGTGCGCGCCTTCAATTAGCGCCTACATGTTCTAATAGAACGGGTTATTTTTATAATTGAGAGTATACGTAATACCCACGCTTTTTGGTTAAAAGCGGTGCGGAAATTTAATGGTTAGTATTCTTCTGCGTTTCAGGAAAATGCTTTAGTCGCCTAAATTACGAGATATGTAATAGCTTCAGTCGTAGGGAAGGGCATGTTAAAGGGGCGTTAAGCCCCTTATCGATTGTCTTTTTACTGATTAATAAAGTTATCGAGTTCTTCGCCAGTAATTTTTTTGATTTGGGCAAATAAATACCAAAGCGCTGCAATAAGTAAAATCATGCTCGGGATCACAATGACTGGATAGCTAAGCGCAGTCATTCGGCCAAGCTCTTCAGTGTATGCCGTAGTGCCCGGCTCACTGACCAATATCATTTTTGCCAAGATATAATTTAGTGCAGAAGAGAGGAAAAACGAACTCGCTACGATGTAAGAGCTAACCGCGACTTTCTTTTTAAACTCGCTCTGTTTTCCTTTCGCATCAAGAACTTGGTTTAGGTGTGGCCAGTTTATGATTTGGTCGTTCAAAATAAGCATTTTGACCAAGGGTTTATTAGAGTATTGGGTTACCAGTACAGCAATACCGATAATGCCTGGGATAGCGGCTTCTTTTATCGCAATATACTCGGCAGGCAGTTTAAGTAAGCTAAACCCGCCGGTAAGTAGTACGCTGATAATGCCTAAAATGGAAAAGCCGTTGACCTTTCCCGACTCTTTTAAATCCCATAGGCCATAACCAATAGGAAAGCTGAGTGCCGCCACAATGCTCCACGCAGGGCCTAGGTAATCTTCCGAACTTGCATAGCTCATTAGCACCACAGGAATAACAATGTTAAACGCGAGGTTGCCGAAAAAGCCTTGGTTTTTTTGTGTAGGTTCTTGTACTGCTGACATATCTAATTACAACGTCTTATCTTGAGGCTAATTATACGTAAACTAATTAGCGTGCCCAGTGCCATGCGGCAAATAAGCCACCAATAAAGCCAAACAGATGATATTCAAAGGAAATAAATTTAGATGTGGGAAGCACACCAACCAGCATTCCTCCGTATAGCGCTGCAACTACTAGTGAAATAAGCAAATACCGCACTTTGTTACTTCTAAACCCTGCTAGCACGAGGAAGCCGAAGTAGCCATATACCATGCCGCTCGCGCCAATATGCGTAGCGCTTCTACCGAACAGCCACACGCCCAATCCACCTATAAGCAGTGCGCTCAGCGTAGCGATAAGAAACGTGCGTTTTCCCCACTGCATAGTAAGCCACATGAACAGCAAAAGAGGCACCAAGTTAGCCATCAAATGCGTGGGTGTACCGTGAAGGAAAGGGGCTGTGAATATATATGGCAAGGTTGAAAGTGTACGAGGCACTACACCAAACTGATTAAGTGCATTGCCGGTAAGTAAGTTTGCTACTTCTATTACGATTAACAATGCACCTAGCGTCAGTAGAACGCGAATTTGGAAAGAAAGCGGCTTCATCGAACGCCCCTAAAGTAGATTACAAAATAATATGAGGAAGGTAGCGAGAGAGATCTTGGGTAATAGCAGATGCATCTTCTCTTACTGAAATACCTGCTGGCATGTCATCTACCAACCAACTACCTATGAGTGTATGGTTACCTTCAAAAACGGGTAAAGGTTCAAATGCTTGAACAATATAGCCTTCTTCGCCGTAAGGACCATCGCTAAGCCTATTCTCAATTCCACCTTCAATGATAGAAACATTCGCGCCTTCCCTAGAAAATAGAGGCTTTTTAATCCACTTTCCTGATAGTGTGTTTGTTTTTATTTCATCTGAAAAATAAGCGGGAAGCAGGTTAGGGTGGCCTTCAAATTTCTTCCAAAGCTGAGGAAGCAAGGCTTTATTGGAAATAATCGATTTCCACGGTGGCTCTATCCAATTAACTTGGGCGTCTTCTAACACATCGCCAAACTCTTCGCGCAGCATAAACTCCCAAGGATAAAGCTTGAAGCAGTCTGTAATTGGCGCGTCTTGAAGATCGGTAAAAACGCCCGTGTCCGCTAACCCAATGTCTTCAATAAAAACGAAGTCAGCTAAAAGCCCGGCCTCTGTAGCGCAGTCTTGTAGGTACTGCACTGTTCCGCGGTCTTCTACGGTATCTTTACAACACGCCATGTGCAGTTGATTAATGTTGTAGTGCAATGCTATTTCGCGAAAGCGATGAACTAGTTTTTCTTGCAAGCTATTGAACTGATCAGCGTGCAGGGCGAGTTTGCCGGCATCCACATTTTGTGAAAGCCACAGCCACTGCCAAAACCCAGATTCATACAAGCTGGTGGGCGTATCTGCATTGTTTTCTAGTAGCTTAGCTGGCCCTTTGCCGTTGTAGACAAGGTCAAGGCGTGAATACAAACTGGGGGCTCTTTCCTGCCAGCTGTCTCTTACTAAGTCCCAATGTTGCTCTGGAATTCGAAAACGAGTAAGTAATTCCTCACTATTAACCACATCTTCGGTCACTGCCAAGCACATTTGATGTAGTTCGGCTGTGGGGTCTTCAATGTCGTTTTCAATTTGCGCTAGCGTGAATTGGTAGTAGGCACTTTCATCCCAATAAGGCTCGCCATACATGGTGTGGAAATGAAAACCAAACTCGTTAGCCAACTGCTGCCAGCCCTTGCGAGGCTGGCAAGGCATTCTAAACATAGTTATCCGCCCCAGCCGCCTTTACGGCTGCTGCTACCCCAAGACGATTTTGCACGAACGCTGCTACCAAACCCGCCTCGTTTCATTGTGCGGTTCACGGTAGGCTTAGGCTTATAAACGTCTTTGTTTACGCGATATTTTCTTTTGCGAATGTCGCCGTCGAACACATAGCCGTCTGCCGTTATCCAGCGTGAACGAAACGGTGAATTATATGAATAGGAAGTATATAAGGGCTGTGAGTAATAGCGATTTGGCGATAGCAGAGAGCTCACCATGTAGCCTGCCATGAACGGCATGAAAAAGCTGCCGCTACTGTTATTCACATATTGGCACTGGTTAGGGCCAAATTCATGTTCGCAGTCGTACTCAGAGCTAAAGCGCGGACTGGTGCGCATGGCCTCGTCGACAGCTGTCTGGTAGGCAGCTTCACAACGCTCTACTGCATCAGGAAAATCCTGTTTACAGTCTTCTAGTGAGGTGTAAATGGTGGCGTCTTCTTTTTCGCCGCCACAACCACTTAAAATAACGCTGGCCACACCCAATGCTAAAGGCTTCACGCTAAAACCTTTGCGCATGCGACCAAGGTCAATATGTTTGGTGCGCTTTAATGCGGGCTTTTCACCTTGCACGCTATCAACAACATCAAGCTGAGTGTTTCGTTTATCAGTCATCGCTGCCCCCTTAATAGGTCATGCAAGCGGCATTGAGTAAGCCTACGGCAATAGACATGCTGGCAAGCATAACACCCGCAGAAACTTCGTTATTGTTTATGCGCTCAGCGATTTTCGGCATAAAGCTAAAACGCAAAATGGCAAACGCTAGGGATTGTGCAATCACAGCAACAAGCGCCCAAATAGCAAAATCTACTACAGCAACCGAGTTTGAAGCTGCGCTGCCAAGGGCGATAGCAAAACCGATTATAGCACCACCAAAACCGATGGCAGCGGCAACGTTTTTCTCTTCTTTTACCAGCTTCCATTCATCGTGAGGTGTGACCAATGCGTACACCAATTTGAAGATAAACAAAAAAACAATCGACAAGCCGAAGTAAAGCGCAAAGTTATCCAGGCCAGCCAAAGATTGCATGATCGTATCCATAGTTATTCCCTTTTTATTAACCGTTTATAGTGATATCTGCAGGTTCAACATCAAACCCCGTTGAAATCACCAAACATCTATCTAAATTATTACCTACTTGCTTTTCTTCACCCACAACAAGCAGGGTTTCAACTCTATCGTTACTAATTGGGCGTTCGTACAGCATCATGAACTGATCAGTGGTACTCACATCACCATCTTCTTCATAGGTAGTTTCAGTGACGGCAACAGGCGGTGACTCATCGCCCACTGCCCCCCACACGCGGGTATAGACCTTGCCGTCAAGCTCATAGGTGGGCTGGCTGATAACGTTTTTCAAGCATTCGTTCCACTGAGCAGTATTACCAATGGTTTTCGTTTCATAAAAGTGCCACAGCTTAACATCGGTAATGTGATTCTCAGACAAGCCGCCGTCGGTGACCACCTGTAAAAATCCATCGTCGTCGGTGTAAAAGCGAAGCAAAGTGCCACCTGTATCTAAGGGCGCTTCACCTACCGCTTGAATTAATTGAGAACGGGCTGCACCTTCAATAGTGAGCTCCGGTTCTAATAGCGAAAGTTTCAAGTTATCTAACTCGAAAGAGCCACCTAAATAAAGCCCCATTATTTCTGGCGACTTAGGTTTTTTAGGTTCTGATTTTTTAAATAATTTACTAAACATGTTTACGCCTCTTAATCAGCGTCTAGGGAAGACCAGTTAATTGCGTTAATGCGGCGCTCAGCAATGTAGAACAAAGTGTCGCCCGGGTTTAACGTAACGTCCAACGGTGGGTTTACCACCATTTCTTTCACAAGACCATTTGGCGCATAACCAATAAAGATGGCATCGTGTTTACGTTTCAAATTAATGAATAACTTAGCAACAGAGATGGCGTGGCTACTTTCTGGGATTTTTACTGAAAATTGCGCCTGGCCTTCTTCAATACTCAGCAAGTCGTGATGAAGCATACTTGAACCAGGATCAAAAGCGGCTTTAACTAACATTTCTATTGCCACGCTCGGTGTACACTCCACTTTAGGGCAGTGATCCTGAAGTAAGCTGACTAGGCTATCATCATCAAAATAGGCCACCTGATGTGCATCAGGATTACGCTTAGTACAATACAGCGCGGTAGTCATGGTGACATCGTCTTGTGGGTTATCGATAAGAATAGTTCGGGCGGTGGACACGCAGGCGCGATCCATATCTTCGTCTTTGTTAAACGAATCTACCTTCACGAACTCAATCACGCCAGGCATCGGATTAGTGATATCGGCCTTCACGCACAGCACAATATCGGGGCGCTCTGGCATGGCATCGCGTTCTTGAAGTATTAAATCAAGCAGCAGCATAGTACGCTGCTCATTCCACCCAATTACTAAGATATGTTTATCTAGCATCAAGCTATTCATACCCAACAATCCTTTCTTCCACGTTAATGAAACCCAAGCTGCAATCCGGCCAATTACCATGGCGAAGATACTCAAACCAAGCGGTATGACGTAAAGCGCTACAACCAGTTTTCCCGCTGGCGTGCCGGGAGATAAATCACCATAGCCCACTGTAGAGGCGGTGACCGCCAGCCAGTAAATAAAGTCGGCGTTGGTAATTAAATCGTACTCGTCTGCAGCGTAAAGTAGCCAATAGCTTGTTACTGCGTAAAAGGCGGTGGCACCGACAATAGTGTACCAGCGTGATTCTGCAAAATATTGCAGCATGATTTTTCGCAGTTTTATCCATGGAGACATAAAAGAAACAGCCCTTGTTATGCGTGCCCTTACTCTGCCTTGAAGTACTTGATTTGTCTAGGTTAGCGCTTTACTTAACGGTAATTTACGCAGGAAATTATTGTAACAAGAATTAAAAATGGGAGCGTGTAGCTCCCATTTTTCTCACTTACTTGCCTAGAATTCGCGCTAGCTCGTCATCGGCCGAGGTTTTACCACCTTTAATGCCCGCTTCGGCTAGACGTTTTTCTAGATCGCTGCTCGATTCATTATTTGCTAACTCTTCTGCAGCTTGTAGCTCAGCATTGCGCATCTTTTGCTTATCTTGAATACGTGACAGTGACTCTGTCGCCGTTTTCATTTTGCTATTCGCACCCATGTGGCGTGAAGAAACCGCTACTTGCGCCTTCTGAACGCTTTCAGTGGCTTTTACCATATCCACTTGCTGCTCTAAGCGACGTAAATTCGCTTTCGCCTGTTGGATATTTTGTGCCAGCTGCTTTTCTGACTGCTGGAACTGATCAAGATATGTTTGTTCTTGGTCTCGTTCTTCTTTAAGTTCAGACACCTTTTGCGCACAGTCTAGCGCGAGTTGGCGGTCGCTATCGATGGCCTTGCGCGCGTGAGCTTCGTATTCCGCAATTGACGAATTGAAGCTATCCACTTTTTGCTGAGAAAGTTTACACTTTGCCAAGATTTGGGTACGTGCATGGTCTGACTTACGCAATTCTTCTTTGGCTTCTCTAATTTCTTGTTCCAGAATTCGAATAGCCTGACTGTCTACGACAGATTGAGCAGCTTCGGTTGCACCACCTTTTACTGCAGTTACTAATTTTTTCCACACTGACATTCGCTTCTCCTTAGAAGTAAATTTTAGTTAAGGTGTGTTTCGTAGGCATCTAAGAAAGATGCAACATTCTGAAACAGGGTTTCCACTTCAATAACGATACTTTCGGCTTTTGACTGGGCACTTAGCGCACCAAAGGCAGTGTAGTACTCTTCACCACCAATGTTTGAAATGCCTACCGTGGTCAAAGGGAACACCATATGAGTAGACAATATTTCATGATCTAGCGCCGGCTTATCTTTTACTTCCGACGCTGCAAACAAAAGACTCTCTACTAAGATCTGCTCTCCGCTGATAGCAAGCCAGGCATCTATGCCGTCTTGATTAGCAATAAGTAAGCAGTTTTCCTCACGTGTTACCACAAAGTCATCATGCTCTTTAAATAAGGCTTCGATGCTTTCCAGTTCCCAGCTCATACCTTTCTCCTTTAGTTATTAAAGCGATAATGTTGAAAACGAATGTCATATATGTGGTGTCTTAAAATGCATTGCTACGCTTAAATCCGTGTTGAAACACAAAACTTGAAACCAAGCATTACCAAAAGAACAACCGAAGTTACTGTAACGACTATTTTCATCTTCGCCAATATCTAGACTTGCAGTGTAGACCTGTTGTGCCATAATCGTCAACATTAAATACATGCTATAAGTGTAAAAAAGTGTGTTTTTGTAAAATATATATCACATTTGTGTGGATTTTGGAGGCTGTGTGAACACGGGAAATACGCAAGGTGCTAAAAATGCGTGGCGGCAAACGGTAGCAAGAGTCGTGAAATCTGAGATGTCTGTGCGCGGCGTAAAATATCAAGCGCTAAGCCAAAGGCTGGAAGAGATTGGCGTGGAGCAAAGCGCAGATAACCTTAGAAATAAGGTAAATAAAGGTATTATGGGCGCCGATTTACTTCTGCAAGTTTTGTACGTGTTGAAGGCGCGTCCATTAGATGCGGCGCTTTTAGAAGAAATCTTAACTGATCTCCAGCAATAAACAGCGTAAAATACCGCCGTTTATAAGATATCGATATTCAACTAACCTGTCGCGCAGAGGAATCGGAGCTTCGCAATAACGTTGCGATGAGTGAAGGCAGGCAGGGAAAATAAGCAGATAAAAAAATACCCAGCAAGTGCTGGGTACGAATGATAAGGAATGTTTATGGGAGAACATCATCACTATCTGCAGATATCTTAACCGTTTAAGGTGTTGAGTGCTATTTAATAAATTGAATTGTGCGTATATTGTTCAATATAAAGTTATTCCATAATATACGTTATTTTTTAATTTATTGATAAGTAATGTTTTTTGTTTTTATTTTAACTCTGTCTTAAGCTGTAAATCTATTTTTATTAGTCTTAAGTTGCAACTTAAATAGTACTTAATATTCTACTTTTGTCTAACTTTTATGCCGTAATTTAGTCGTATTTATGAAACTATCAGATTTTAGCTTCGAGCTACCCGAAAAACTTATCGCCAAATACCCAACTCAGCAACGTACAGCGAGTCGCTTGTTACATTTAGAGGGGAAGACTGGCAATGTAGCGCACACGATGTTCGCTGACATGCTGAAATTTGTAGAGCCAGGCGACCTCTTGGTGTTCAACAATACGCGGGTTATTCCTGCCCGATTACTCGGTAAAAAAGAAACGGGCGGACAAGTAGAAGTGCTTATTGAGCGTATTACGTCGGATAATACTGCGCTAGCACATGTTCGCGCGAGTAAGGCACCTAAACCTGGGACTCAGCTTATTCTTGAAGAAAAAGTGAATGTTACAGTGACAGGGCGAGACGATGCGCTATTTATTTTACAGTTTGACCACGATGAGACCGTATTAACGCTGCTAGAAGCCCATGGCCACATGCCGCTTCCTCCTTATATTGACCGTCCCGATGAAAATTCAGATAAAGAGCGCTATCAAACCGTTTACAATCAAAAGCCGGGCGCGGTTGCTGCGCCTACTGCAGGGCTTCACTTTGACGATGCAATACTGGCTGCGTTAAAAGAAAAAGGCGTGAATTTGGCCTTTGTAACTTTGCACGTCGGCGCGGGTACATTCCAGCCTGTGCGCGTTGATAATATTCAAGAGCACAAGATGCACGCAGAGTTCGCCGAAGTACCGCAAGACGTCGTTGACGCTGTTCTAGCCACAAAAGCCAACGGTAAACGCGTTATTGCAGTGGGTACAACCTCTGTACGCTCTTTGGAATCAGCGGCAAAAGCAAGCGCAGAGCGCGGTGACGAGGAAGTTATTGCGTCATTTAACGAAGATACTGAGATTTTTATCTACCCTGGTTTTGAGTTTAAAGTGGTAGACGCAATGTTCACCAATTTTCACCTTCCAGAGTCCACGCTAATGATGTTAATTAGCGCATTTGCAGGTAAAGACAACGTGATGAATGCCTATCAAGAAGCGATTGAGAAAGAATATCGATTCTTTAGCTACGGTGATTCTATGTTTATTGAGCGCGCCTAAGCACATTCGTCCACGATACAGGGCATGTAAATCGGTATTTTGCAGGCCTTTCCAGCTTAGTTACAGATAAACATAGATACGGGGCATGATCTCAGCCGAATTACTGGTATAATCGCCGCCAATTTATTTTTATACCCAGCGCAAAAGCGCACCAAAGTGGGAATGCTTTCACATGCAATTTGAGTTGTTAAAAACCGAAGGCCGAGCACGACGCGGTCGTTTGGTGTTTGAACGCGGTGTTGTTGAAACGCCAGCGTTCATGCCCGTAGGTACATACGGTACTGTTAAGGGAATGACCCCTGAAGAATTAAAAGACAGCGGTGCACACATCTGTCTTGGAAATACGTTTCACCTGATGCTTCGTCCTGGTACAGGCATTATTCGCCAGCACGGCGACCTGCATGATTTCATGAATTGGGACAAGCCAATCCTTACGGATTCTGGCGGCTTCCAAGTGTTTAGCTTGGGTGATTTGCGTAAAATTACCGAAGAAGGTGTAACATTCCGCTCTCCGATAAACGGCGAAAAGATCTTACTTACGCCTGAAAAATCGATGGAAGTTCAGCGCGATTTGGGCTCTGACATCGTGATGATTTTTGATGAGTGCACGCCGTACCCCGCTACTGAACAAGAAGCGCGCGTTTCAATGGAAATGTCGCTACGTTGGGCCAAACGTAGTAAAGAAGCCCATGGCGATAACCCAGCAGCACTGTTTGGTATCATTCAAGGCGGTATGTACGAAGGTCTGCGCGACGTTTCACTTGCTGGCCTTGAAGCGATTGGCTTCGACGGTTACGCCATTGGTGGTCTTTCAGTCGGTGAGCCGAAAGAAGATATGATCCGCATTATTGATCATACCGCGCCTAAAATACCGGAAGATAAACCTCGCTACTTAATGGGCGTGGGTAAACCTGAAGATTTGGTTGAGTCTGTGCGCCGCGGTATCGATATGTTTGACTGTGTAATGCCCACGCGCAACGCGCGAAATGGTCACTTGTTTGTGACTGAAGGCGTAGTGAAGATTCGCAATGCGAAACACAGAAACGACACCTCGCCATTAGATGAGAATTGTGATTGCTACACTTGTAAAAACTATTCTCGCTCTTATCTACATCATTTGGACAAGTGTAACGAAATCTTGGGTGCGCGCTTAAATACCATCCATAACCTTCGCTACTATCAGCGCGTGATGCAGGGGCTTCGCGATGCGATTGACGCAGGTACGCTTGATGAGTTTGTACAAGAATTTTATGAACAAAAAGGGTTGCCGGTTCCGGCACTATAACAACGATAATATTTGGGGAATTTTATGAGCCTATTTATCTCTAACGCTTACGCACAGTCTGCTGGTGCGCCGCAAGGTGGCGGCATGGAAATGATCATCATGCTAGCTGTATTTGGTTTAATCTTTTACTTCTTGCTTTACCGTCCACAGGCTAAGCGTGTAAAAGAGCATAAAAACCTAGTATCGTCACTAAGCAAAGGCGATGAAGTGTTAACACAAGGTGGTTTGGTTGGAAAAATCACTAAAGTGTCAGAAGAAAAAGACTTCATTGAAGTTGCACTTAACGATTCAAACAACATCGTTGTTCAGAAGTCTTCAGTAACTGCTGTGCTGCCTAAAGGCACGATGAAGTCACTGTAAGTAACAAAAGCCGGGGCCGGGACGCTTCCCGGTACTGGCACGAAAGGATTATCCAGTGCTAAACAAAAACTCTATTTGGAAAGTACTGAGTGCACTCATTGTGGTTGCAATGTGTGCACTTTATGCGCTTCCTAACATTTACGGTGAAGATCACGCCGTACAAATCTCAGCAGGCCGTGACGCTGTGGTAACTGACGCCACTGTGGAACAAGTAAAAGCCGCGCTAAGTGAAAAGAATATCTCTCCAAAACGTGTTGAGTTTGAGAACGAACAAATATTAGTTCGCGTTTCGGATTCTGACACCCAGCTTGTAACGCGCGAAACGCTTGAAAAGGCGCTTGGTGATGACTACTACGTGGCTATGAACCTTGCCCCTGACACGCCAGAATGGCTTGAAGGCCTAGGTGGCGCGCCAATGAAGCTAGGTCTTGACCTTCGCGGTGGTGTTCACTTCTTGATGGAAGTGGATATGACCGAAGTGATTGCTAAGTCGCTAGAAGACGCAGAGAGTGGTTTCCGTACTTCACTGCGTGAAGAGGGCATTCGTTATCGCGGTGTAAAACAGGTTGACGATCATATCGACATTACGTTCCGTGATGAAGATGCGCTAGACAAGGCAGAGTTCTTTTTGCGCAACCAAAGTCGCGACCTTACCTTTAACCAAGTGGACGACTTAACACTTCGCGCTATTTTTGCTGAAAGCAAGCTTCAGGAAATTCGCGACAACGCGGTAAAGCAAAACATTACCATTATTCGCAACCGTGTAAACCAACTTGGTGTGGCTGAGCCGCTTGTACAAAAGCAAGGTGCTGATCGCATCGTTGTGCAGCTTCCAGGTATTCAAGACACTGCCCGTGCGAAAGAGATTCTTAATGCCACAGCAACACTAGAATTTCGCATGGTAGATCAGAAGAACGATATCCGTGATGCATTGAACGGCCGCGTTCCTCCTGGCTCTCAAGTGATTGAAGATCAGCAAGGCATTCCTCAGCTGCTTGAAAAGCGTATTATGCTTACCGGTAGCCATATTATTGATGCGAATAGCGGTGTTGATGAGTACGGACTTCCGAACGTAAACATCTCGCTTGATTCTGAAGGCGGTAATAAGATGTCTCGCTCAACCCGTGGGAACATTGGTAAACCAATGGCTACGGTGTTTATCGAATACAAGTCAACTGGCGAACGTAACAAAGACGGCAAGCTAGTGTTTGAAAAACACGAGCAAGTTATCTCGGTTGCGACTATTCGTGCGCAACTGGGTAGCAAGTTCCAAATCACAGGTCTTGATTCACCGAAGGAAGCCCGTGACTTAGCGTTGCTACTTCGCGCAGGTGCATTGATTGCGCCAATTCAAATTGTTGAAGAGCGTACGGTTGGACCAAGCTTGGGTAAAGAAAACATTGAGCTGGGCATGCAGGCTATTATGTATGGTCTGGCAGCGGTACTTGTTTTCATGTTGATTTACTACAAAGCGTTTGGTGTAGTAGCGAACATCGCTCTGATTACAAACCTAGTTATGATTGTGGGCATTATGTCGATGATCCCTGGTGCAACGCTTACGCTACCGGGTATGGCAGGTATTGTACTGACCGTTGGTATGGCGGTAGATGCAAACGTGCTTATCTTTGAGCGTATACGAGAAGAGATACGTGATGGCCGCAGCCCACAGCATGCCATTCATCAGGGTTACGACAGTGCTTTTTCTACCATTCTAGATGCTAACATTACCACCTTCATTGCAGGCTTAATCCTCTTTGCCGTGGGCACAGGCCCAATTAAAGGCTTCTCGATTACACTGATGATTGGTATAGCAACCTCGATGTTTACCGCAATCCTTGTTACGCGCGTTATTGTTAACGCAGTATGGGGCGGTCGACGCGTAGAGAAATTGGCGATTTAAGGAAGTAACATGCAATTATTAAAACTATCCGATACCGTCAATTTTATGCGCCTTCGCATTCCTGCGATGGTGTTATCAACGGTACTCATTTTAGGTTCGTTCGTGTCGCTAGGCGTTAATAGCCTTAACTGGGGGCTAGACTTCACTGGCGGTACGCTAATTGAAGTTGGCTATGAGGACGCCGCTAATTTAGAGGGCATTCGCGCCCAGCTAAACGAAGCGAACTTTGAAGATGCCATAGTACAGAATTTTGGCAGCAGCCAAGATGTACTTATCCGCATTGCTCCTCGTGATGGCGTTAAAGCCGTGACTATTGGTGAACAGGTACTAGCTGCCTTGCGCGCTGACGGTACTGAGGTTGATATGCGTCGTATCGAGTTCGTAGGTCCTAACGTAGGTGAAGAGCTTACCGAGCAGGGCGGCCTTGCGATGCTAGTTGCACTCTTGTGTATTCTGGTTTATGTCGCGATGCGATTTGAATGGCGATTCGCCCTAGGGTCAGTGTCGGCACTAGCTCACGACGTTATACTTACGCTAGGTTTGTTTTCGGTACTTCAAATCGAATTTGACCTTACGGTACTTGCAGCGGTACTAGCGGTAATTGGTTATTCACTTAACGATACCATCGTTGTGTGTGACCGTATTCGTGAGAACTTCCGCAAAATTCGTAAAGGTGAGCCTGTTGAGATTATCAATATCTCGCTAACGCAAACCCTAAACCGTACTATTATCACCTCATTAACCACGGTGTTGGTATTGGTTGCATTATTCTACAAGGGTGGTGCGCTTATTCACGGATTTGCCACCGCCTTGTTGTTCGGTGTAGTGGTTGGTACTTACTCATCGGTGTATATCGCAAGTTCAGTGGCACTTGCATTGGGTATTAGCAAAGAAGACCTAATGCCACCACAAGTGGAAAAGGAAGGCGCAGATTTAGATCCTATGCCTTAGTTTTACACGCTTGAAACGTACAAAAACCGCATCTACGATGCGGTTTTTTTTATGCTTTATAAAAAGTGGAATTTACTATTGATTGGGGGCTAATGCTTGTTTCAGATCATCTTTATATCGCCTAGACAGCGCTACTGATTGACCGTTATTGAGCATTATTGTTCCATCCCCTGTTTCTTCATAACTTATAGACACAATGGCAGGTATTCGCACTGCGTGCGACCGGTGCACTCGCATAAAGCCTTGATGCGCTCCTTCTTCACAAAACCGGCCAAGGGTATAACGCAAGGGGTAAACGCCCACGTGAGTATGAAGGTTAATGTAGTTTCCTGAGGCTTCTACTCGCTGTATGTCAGTGACTTGAACCAAAAACTCTTTATTGAGCTTTTTCACTAATAAATAGTCGGGTAAGGTGCTGGCCACGTTGTCACTCGTTATCTGTGATGTGTCGCGTGTAATAGGTGATGCTTCACCAATTAAGCGTTGATAGCCAAACCGTGCAATATAGTAAAAAGTAATCAGAGTAATATAGCCCCATACATCCTTTCGATATTCGTAGATGAACTCATTGAGCCAAATCCCAAAGTCATAATTGCGTTCAGAGAATAAATAGACGAGCTTTCGAAATGCTACCATTAATGATACATGGGCTACCGAAAATAAACTGGCGAAAGCAAAATGCCACCCAAGCCATGTCGCTCCCACTTTTACTTTCTGATCGAGTTTACGTATAGCGATAATTAATGGGATGATGAGCAAAGCGGTACTCAAAGCACTCGAGTATTCCCAAACGTACGGCTCCCAAAGTGCTACGCTGTTATTGTCGCTTCGAGAAAATTCAGTCCAACTAGACGCAGCATTGATCGAATTGTTTATAAACAAATAGGCTGCAAGCAAAACAAATGCAGCGTACTTATGTTTTGATTCAGAATCCCTAAGAAACTGACTCCATTTTTCATCCCAGTTATTCACCGCTTAACCCTTTTTCCCTTAATTCTCGTCACTTAGGCGTTTGCTGTCAGACGTCTATCACATTAGATGCAACACGTTAGTTAAACACTATTGAATAGGAGTGAGGACATTGACGCAAGCATATGTTGGTCGGGAAGCAACGTTTGTTAATAGAACTTCAAAGGGGGAGGCGAGAGAGAAGGCCGTGGACGAGAGTCCTGTCACTCAGCGTTATTTCGAGTTGGATGCACTGCGTGTCATCGCGTTTGGTGTACTCATTTTTTATCACATCGGAATGTATTACGTTTTAGAGTGGGGCTGGCATATAAAAAGCGACGTGCAATTTCCACTACTACAAGATGTGATGATATTGACCAACCAATGGCGTATGTCTTTATTATTTTTGATCTCTGCCATGGTATTTACTGTCGTGCTGTGCCGCGCTTATGGCCAAACGACCTCTCGCTGGCGTGTATCCCTTTCACTACTGGGGAAGAGGGCGTTGCGGGTATTAATTCCACTTGTATTCGGTATGTTTGTTATCGTCGCGCCACAAGTTTATGTAGAGTGGAGAGTAAGCGGAGCACTAGCCATGCCGTTTAGCGAGTTCTACGTTGCTTACATTAATCCAAACACTGACTTGTTTATCGACAAACAATCGGTAATTGGCTTACTGACGTGGAATCACCTTTGGTTTTTACCTTACCTTTTTGTGTATAGCGCTTTCATATTGCTGTTTTTCCCGCTTATCAGATTTGTGGAAGTAAGGGCGTTGAAAGTACTCGATAGTTTGGCGCTGTTTAGCGTGTTAGTGGTTACGATCATGACTGCCATATGGCTGGAGCTACGAGTAGCATATCCCACGTCTCACGACTTGCTTAATGATTGGTATAGTCATGCAAAGTACTTTTTTGTGATGTTGGTAGGTATTGTGATTGTGCTTAGACCCGCATTGTATGCTGCAATTATGAGGTCCCGTTACGTAAGCTTAACCATTGCGATAGCACTTTACAGCGTCATAATTTTAGACCGTCACGACTTGCTAGGCCCTACAGGGCAGTTAATGGAGTCGTCGCCTGGGTTTCGTGTTTTGGTTGGTGTAATCGTTGTACTTAATCATTGGGCATGGTTGGCAGCAATATTGGGGTTCGGTCGAAAATATTTGTCTAACCCGAGTAAGGTGGTGAGCTATTTGAACAAAGGCGTGTTGCCTTACTATATGGTGCATCAAACGATAATTGTGGTGGCGGCGTTCTTTTTGAGCTCCCGTGTATCTTCGACACTCGGAGAATTTATTTTAATAACGCTAATAACCGTTGTGGGGTGCGCACTGACATACGAAGTCGCCAAGCGCTTTTTAATACTTAGATTTTTATTTGGCCTAAAGTTAAACGAAAACTATAAATGAGAAAAAGAAAAAGGCGCTATGTCACGTCATTCGTGTCATAGCGCCTTTACTATTTAACTGTGCTTGGTTTATCGGCTCAGTTTATGTGCTTACGAGCGATTTATTTAAGCTGCTTCTTACTTAAGATGCTTCTTATTTAAGATGCTTAACTAGGCCTTGAACCACCTTCACGCTACCAGCAACAATTTCGCCTTTGTGAAGCGGGTCGTTTCCGCCTTTAAAGTCTGTTACCAATCCGCCAGCTTCACGAACAATAAGCTCACCTGCTGCGATATCCCAAGATTTAATGCCTCGCTCCCAGTAACCGTCGTGGCGGCCGGCTGCAACGTAAGCAAGGTCTAGCGCAGCACTACCTGCGCGGCGAATGTCACCCACTTCGTGGAAAATCTTGTTTAAGCTTAGTGCATACTCGCCAAACTGAGATTTGTTCTTAAACGGTAAGCCAGTAGCAATAATGGTTTCAGAAAGGTCACGAGGCTTAGAAGCACGAATACGATAACCGTTAAGCTGCGCGCCTTGACCACGGCTCGCGGTGAATAGTTCGCTGCGAATTGGGTCGAAAACAACCGCTTGATCTAAGCGACCTTTGTGAAGAAGTGCAATTGAAACGGCAAAGTGAGGAATGCCTTTTACAAAGTTAGTGGTGCCATCTAGTGGATCGATGATCCACTGATAATCAGTTTCTGTGCCCAAAACTTCACCCGATTCTTCACCTAGGAAGCAATGGTTCGGGTAAGACTGCTGAATTTTGGCAATAATTGCTTGTTCTGCTTCTTTATCAACTTGAGTAACGAAGTCGTTTAAGCCTTTTGACTCTGTTGCTACTTCATTATGTTTTTCAAAACCACGAACAATAACTGTTCCAGCCGCACGCGCAGCGCGCACCGCAATATTCAGCATAGGATGCATAGATAAACCACCAATTGTAAAAGACCAATGAAACAAACTAACTGTACAAAAAATAGCTAGTTGTTTTCGAAAACGGGCGGAGTCTACCAGAATCTATGCGCGATGCAAATGAAATCCCAGCACAATAGCGTGAATAGCCATCTATACTGCCGCTGTGTTAAACTTCACGCTATTAAGGTCTGTAAGATAGCACGCCAAAAGCGCGTATTATCGAATTAAAGACGCTATCCAAATAAGTACGTAGGTATTACACGCATGCTCGAGAATATTCGCATTATTTTAGTTAACACGTCTCACACGGGAAACATCGGCTCGACAGCAAGAGCTATGAAAACCATGGGGCTGAGCAGCTTATATCTTGTCGACCCAGTAAATGAGCCAGACGGCCAAGCCAGTGCATTGGCGGCAGGGGCTGGTGATGTGCTTGCTAACGCGAAAATTGTAAGCACGCTGGAAGAGGCTGTTAAAGACTGTGGCTTGGTAGTAGGGACGTCTGCACGCTCTCGCACTCATTCATGGCCTATGTTAGGCCCGCGCGACTGTGGCGAAAAGCTGGTCCAAGAAGTAGAAAAGTATCCGGTAGCCTTGGTGTTTGGGCGTGAGAACAGTGGTTTAACTAATGAAGAGCTGCAGCAGTGTCACTTCCATATGTGTATTCCAGCCAACCCTGAATACAGCTCACTTAATTTAGCAGCAGCAGTGCAAACCCTTTGTTATGAAATTCGCATGGCCTATCTAAATCGCGAAACCTATCCAAGTGTTGAGGAAGAATATCCACTGAATGACGATTTAGAGCGTTTTTATACGCATTTGGAAACCACGTTAGAAGGCACGTCATTCATTCGCAAAAGTCACCCGGGTGTGGTTATGACTAAGCTGCGCCGCTTGTTTAACCGAGCACGCCCTGAGTCTCAAGAGCTTAATATATTGCGCGGTATATTGGCGTCTATCGATAAATCGGTGAAGAATGCTAACTCAGGCGATGCAGACCCTGCACCAGCGATAGAAGAAAAAGAGTAAACACTATGTTCGCCCGTATAAAAGATGATATTCAAGGTGTATTTCATCGCGACCCAGCGGCCAGAAACACCTTTGAAGTGCTCACCAACTATCCTGGCCTTCATGCGGTGTGGCTGCATCGCATTAGTCACAAACTATGGAAGGCTGAATGGAAATGGTTGGCACGCAGTTTATCAACCTTTAGCCGCTGGCTTACGGGGATTGAAATTCATCCTGGTGCCACGTTAGGACGACGGGTATTTATCGACCACGGTATGGGTGTGGTCATTGGTGAAACAGCAGAAATTGGCGATGATGTCACCCTTTACCACGGCGTTACTCTTGGAGGCACTAGCTGGCGAGCAGGTAAGCGCCACCCAACCCTTAAAAAAGGCGCTGTAGTTGGGGCTGGTGCCAAAGTGTTGGGGCCTATTATTATAGGTGAAAACGCTAAAGTAGGGTCTAACTCTGTGGTCGTAAAAGATATTCCTGATGGTGCTACGGCAGTGGGGATCCCGGGTCGTATCATTATCTCGAAGCAAAAAGAGATGAATGCCTCGGTAAACCCCGAGCGAGATAAAATTGCCCAGAAATATGGTTTTGATGCCTATGCTGTCGCGCCAGATAACCCTGATCCTGTGGCCAATGCGATGGGCATAATGCTAGAGCATATGCACCAAATGGACACCAAAGTGGAAGAGATGTGCAAGGTCATTCAGTCACTAGGTGGCGATGTGTGTACCGATAATTTACACAATATTAGCGCTGAAGATTTCGCAGAAACGGGTTTCGACCTAACGGAAACCCAAGAGCGAGAGAAGGCTCATTCTTCTTTCGACCCCGCTATTTAACTCTAATTTCGCATACTATTTTCGGGTGCTAAGGCCGAGAACCTTCACCCTTATATAGTAAAAATTCACAAAGGCTTGTTTTTACAAAACTTTAACAAGCACATTGACTCATGCATAACTCCAACATACATTGAGATGGAAGGTTGATTATCACTTTTCAGGGACGTTATGCAAGAAACAGCGCCATTACTCGACGTACTAATTGTTGGAGCCGGAATTTCGGGTATCGGCTGCGCCTACCACATTCAAAAAAAATGTCCTGACCTTTCATATTCTATTATAGAAGCCCGCGGTGATTTGGGCGGCACATGGGATTTATTCAAATACCCGGGAATACGCTCAGATTCTGATTTATTCACCTTTGGCTACGAATTCAAACCTTGGAAAGAGAAAAAGGCCATTGCTGATGGTCGTTCAATAAAGGCTTACGTAGAAGAAACCGCGGCTGAAAACGGTATTAAAGAGCACATACGTTTTTTAACTCGTGTGGTAGATATAGATTGGCAAAGCGATAAACACTATTGGCGGGTTACGTTAAAGTCAGAAGAGAGTGGGCAGCATGAGCACATTGCCGCCAGATGGATATTTAACGCTTCGGGTTATTATCGATACGATAAAGGTTATGCACCACATTTCAAAGGGCAATCACAATTTAACGGCCAGATTGTACATCCTCAGCATTGGCCTGAAGATCTGGAATACAAAAACAAACGCGTCGTGGTAATCGGAAGCGGTGCAACGGCGGTAACGCTGGTTCCCGCACTAGCGAAAAGCGCATCGCACGTGACTATGCTGCAAAGAACGCCATCCTACGTATTGCCTGTGCCCGTAGATGACCCAATCGCAAAACATTTACGCGCGTGGTTTAGCGAGGATACAGCGTTTAAAGCTGCGCGTTTGTTTAACATAGCGAAACAGCGTTGGGTGTACGCATTTTGTCAGCGCTTTCCGCATCGTGCGCGCAAAATAATACGCAGTCTTAATGCAAAAATGTTACCCGAAGGGTATCCAGTAGATATACACTTTAACCCACCTTACAATCCTTGGGAGCAGCGACTGTGTGCAGTTCCGGGTGGAGATTTATTCGAGTCAATTTCGAAAGGTAAGGCGTCGGTTGCAACAGATACTATAGATACGTTTACTGAAACGGGAATTAAACTTGATTCGGGCCAGCATATTGAAGCAGATATTATAGTAACAGCCACTGGATTAAACCTTCTGCCTTTAGGAGGGATAGTGCCAAAAATTGATGGTGAAGCTATTTCGCTTCCAGAATGTGTTACGTATAAAGGTATGTTACTCAGTGGTGTGCCTAATTTTGCTATTGCGGTGGGCTATACAGCTTCATCGTGGACACTAAAAATTGGCCTTCTATGTGAACATTTCACGCGATTGCTCAATCATATGGAAGAGCACGGCTTTACACAGTGTACACCTGTAGCAGACCCAAATATGGAAACACAACCGTTGCTAAACTTTGGCGCTGGCTACATCCAACGCTCTTTAGAACAGTTGCCACGTCAAGGCATGCAGTTTCCTTGGTCTATGTCGTTCAATTATGCACAAGACGTGAAAATTTTTCGGAAAGGCCGTGTAGACGATCCAGCGCTTAAGTTTGAATAGAAATTTTAATAGACGCACACTTACTTTTATTAAATCACGAGAGCTTTAAATGAGTTTAGCCCAGCATCATGAGCAATACGTAACGCTTAAAAGCGGTGATAGGTTTTGCTATGCCGAACATGGTGTCGGAAATACCGACACCATTGTACTTATTGTGGGTTTAGGTCTTCAGTTGGTTTATTGGCCAAACGCGCTTATTGAGCGTTTAGTTTCTAGTGGATTTCGCGTTATTTGCTTTGACAATCGTGATGCAGGAAGGTCAGTACGCAGCGACACACCGCATCCCAGCCTATTACAGCAGTTAAGAGGAAGGTCGCCGAAAGGTGCATATGGACTTGAACGGATGGCTGAAGATACTGCACAGTTGTTAGAGGCGCTAAATATATCAAGCGCACATATCGCAGGAATGTCTATGGGAGGGATGATTGCACAGACTCTTGCAAGTCTGCATCCTGAAAAAGTGATATCTATGACGTCTATTTTCTCAACGACAGGGAATCGCCGCGTAGGGCAACCCTCTTATTCAACGCTATGGCGAATGGCAAGAGCTAAAGCGCCAATGAACGAAAAAGACGCAGTAAAAAACTATCAGGCAATGATGACGCATATTGGCGATGTAGCTGCAAACGGAGCCGTAAATCAATGGCATCAGTACGCGCGTTTGGCATGGCAGCGAAATGGTGGCAAAAGTGACGCAAAAGCGATGTTCCGGCAAATCGGTGCTATTTTGAAATCCGGGGACCGAACGCCAATGCTTCAAAATGTCAAAGCCCCAACATTAGTGATACACGGAGATGTTGATCACATGGTGCATCCCAGTGGCGGTGTTGCGACAGCCAGGGCTATATCAGGTGCTAAACATCAAATATTGCGCGGGTTGCGCCATCAAATAGATACCGTTCAATCACATCGGATAGCAGACAGTATTCTTGCTCATATTCACTTAAATACAAACAAATAGCGCTTATGGTCGACGTTATCATTCATTTGCAGAATAAACGATTTCTTAGCATTTAGCGTAGAAGTAACCACGCTAATTCGGCACCTATTAGCGTCTATTAGTGCTTATTTGGATCGGGCTAAAATGAAACGAAAGCCTTGATGTACAAAAGCGATTACTCGAATCAATAATACCTGACTAATTTACTGGGTCTTATACTTGACCATTTTAGTCGGGTATGTGAAAATTCCCGCACTATAAAACGGCGGGAGAATCCAATGAAACTCACTTCGAAAGGGCGCTATGCGGTTACCGCAATGCTTGATGTCGCTTTGCATTCAAAGCGTGGTCCAGTGCCTCTTGCCGACATTTCAGAACGACAAGAAATTTCTTTATCTTACCTTGAACAGCTTTTTTCTCGATTGCGTAAAGAGCAATTAGTAGACAGTGTTCGCGGGCCTGGCGGCGGCTATTTGTTAGGCCGTGAAGCAAGCAAAATTGCGATAGGCGAAGTCATTCGCGCCGTCGACGAGTCCATTGATGCGACACGTTGCCAAGGACAAGCAGACTGTCAAGGCGGCGATCGCTGCCTAACGCACAGCTTGTGGCAAGACCTAAGTGATCGCATTGCGGCGTTTTTGAATTCAATTACGTTGGGCGAGTTAATGGCGAAGCGTGATGTGCAAGAGGTAGCCGACCGTCAAGACGGTAATGCATCACTTCGTCATATCACCAAAGATATCGAAGTTAGTATTCAACTTTAAATTGGTATTGAGTAACGCATGGCTTTATCAACACCCATTTATTTAGATTACGCAGCAACAACACCAGTAGACCCGAATGTGGCCGAGGCAATGGCAAAATGCCTAACCCTGGATGGCAACTTTGGTAACCCAGCTTCTCGTAGCTATCGCTTCGGCTGGATGGCAGAAGAAGCGGTTGATGTTGCTAGAAATCAAATCAGCGACGCGCTTAATTGCGACCCTAGAGAAATTGTTTTTACTTCGGGGGCCACTGAATCGAACAATCTTGCTATAAAAGGCGTCGCCCAAGGTTATGCCAATAAAGGCAAACATATCATTACCGTTAATACCGAACACAAAGCGGTGTTAGATACCTGTGAGTACTTACAAAGCCAGGGCTTTGAGGTTACGTATCTTGAAGTACAGCCGAACGGGTTAATTGATTTATATGCGCTTGAAAATGCGTTGCGCGACGACACTATTTTGGTGTCGGTGATGCACGTTAACAATGAACTTGGGGTTATCCAAGACATTCAAGCTATTGGCCAGCTTTGTCGTGACAAAGGCATTCTTTTTCATGTGGATGGTGCGCAAAGTGTGGGCAAAATTGCCATTGATTTAGCTGAGCTTCCTATAGATTTGCTGTCTATATCGGCGCACAAGATATACGGCCCGAAAGGTATGGGGGCACTATATGTGCGTCGCCGTCCTAAAATCAATCTGGTTGCACAAATTCATGGCGGGGGCCACGAGCGCGGCATGCGGTCGGGTACATTAGCCACCCACCAAATTGTTGGAATGGGTGAAGCCATGGCGCTAGCTTCTTCAAAAATAGAAGAGGATAGTGCGCGCATATTAGCGCTGCGTGAATCGCTGTGGCAAGGCCTTCAACAGCTCGACGATATCTATTTAAATGGGCACGCAACACAGCGTATCCCGGGTATTTTAAATGTGAGCTTTGCGGGTGTAGACGGCGAAAGCTTGATGATGGGCTTAAATGATATTGCCGTATCTTCAGGGTCGGCATGTACATCAGCGAGTCTAGAGCCCTCGTATGTGCTGAAAGCGATTGGCCGTAGTAATGAATTGGCGCATGCAGGGATTAGATTCAGCGTTGGGCGTTTTACGACCCAAGAAGACATCGATTACGTAATACAAAAAGTAGTGGATGTAACCACAAGACTACGCCAAGCGGTTTCAGCGTAAACGCCTATACCGTCGTTGAGCGCGGGTTTTTGTAGTAGGCAAAGCGTAGTTAGTGTTAGCGCATTCTTTTTTATTTTAGTGAATGTGGAAGAAAATTAATGCGCGTTTGAAGGAAATTGACCTTTAAGCAGCGTTTAAAACGCGTAAGTGGCCATAAATTAATGGCTGAATATTTGAGTGAAATAGTCGGGTATTATATACTACGGCACCAAAATTTTAGGCTGTCCGCAATGTAACTGGCAGTTTTGGCAACTCTTTTGGGCGTAAACCCAAATAAATGACGTTGTTGAAGTTGAAAGTCGATATAAATTACCAAGACCGTGGGGTGATTTATTTGCCAGTTAAATAGAAAGGTTAGTGGCAGCAAATGCAGGCAAACAAGTGAGATCCCAACATGAGTGAACAGATCGAACAGGCGTTAGAAAGAAAGTACGATGCGGGTTTCTATTCAGAAATCGAATCGGAAACGTTTGAAAGCGGCCTGGACGAGTCGGTTATCCGCCGCATATCAGCAATGAAAAACGAGCCTGAATGGATGCTTGAATGGCGTTTGAAGTCTTATCATGCATGGCTAGAAATGGAAGAGCCTGATTGGGCGCATGTCGACTATCCGAAAATCGATTATCAGGCCATTTCTTATTACTCGGCACCAAAGAGTATGAAAGATAAGCCTAAGTCGCTAGATGAAGTTGACCCTGAGCTACTTCGCACCTATGAAAAGCTGGGCATTCCTCTACACGAGCAGGAAATGCTGGCAGGTGTTGCGGTAGATGCGGTATTCGACTCGGTATCGGTTGTAACTACGTTCCGCGATAAGCTTGAAGAAGCGGGAGTGATCTTTTGCCCAATTTCTGAGGCAGTACAGAAGTATCCAGACCTTGTAAAGAAATACATCGGTTCGGTAGTGCCGCGCACAGATAACTATTTTGCTGCGCTTAATAGCGCTGTATTTACTGACGGTTCATTTGTTTATATTCCAAAAGGCACACGTTGCCCAATGGAGCTCTCTACTTATTTCCGTATTAACGAAATGAACACCGGTCAGTTCGAGCGTACCTTAATTGTTGCTGATGAAGGCAGCTATGTAAGCTACCTTGAAGGTTGTACCGCGCCACAGCGCGATGAAAACCAGCTGCATGCGGCAGTGGTTGAGCTAGTGGCAATGGACGATGCGCAAATTAAATACTCAACGGTACAGAACTGGTACCCAGGTGACGAGAACGGTAAAGGCGGTATCTACAATTTCGTGACAAAACGTGGTGTAGCGCATACTAATGCCAAAATCTCGTGGACGCAGGTTGAAACCGGCTCTGCGGTTACGTGGAAGTACCCAAGCTGTGTACTTAAAGGCGACAACAGTGTAGGTGAATTCTATTCAGTAGCGCTAACGCGCGGTCGCCAGCAGGCTGATACCGGAACTAAGATGATCCACGTGGGTAAAAATACCAAGTCGACCATTATCTCTAAAGGTATCTCAGCGGGTAACAGTAACAACGCCTATCGCGGGCTGGTTCAAATGGGCCCTCGCGCAGACGGAGCACGTAACTTCACCGAGTGTGACTCGCTACTTATCGGTGACAAATGTGGCGCGCACACATTCCCGTATATCGAAAGCCGCAACCCTTCAGCCATTGTTGAGCACGAAGCAACAACATCGAAGGTGAGCGACGAACAATTATTCCTGTGTCAGCAACGTGGCTTAGACACAGAAAAGGCCGTTTCTATGATTGTTAACGGTTTCTGTAAAGAAGTATTCAAAGAGCTGCCAATGGAATTTGCCGTAGAAGCCGGCAAGCTGCTCGAAATTAGTCTTGAAGGTTCAGTGGGGTAATCAATGCTTAGTATCAAGAATTTACATGCCAGCGTGGAAGAGAAGAACATCATTAAAGGTCTTAACCTTGAAGTTAAACCTGGTGAAGTACACGCTATCATGGGCCCCAACGGTGCCGGTAAAAGTACACTAGGCTACGTCCTATCTGGTCGTGATGGTTACGAAGTAAGCGAAGGCGAAGCCACGCTTAACGGTAAAGACCTATTAGAACTTGAAGTAGAAGAACGTGCCCGCGAAGGCCTTTTCCTTGCGTTCCAATACCCAGTTGAAATTCCTGGCGTAAGCAATATGGAATTCATGAAAGAGTCAGTTAACGCTATGCGCGAACAGCGCGGCGAAGCGCCATTAACAGCTGCTGAGTTTTTAAAGAAAGCAAAAGAAGCGTGCAAGCAGGTACAGCTTCCATTGGATTTCTTAAAGCGCGGTGTAAACGAAGGTTTCTCTGGTGGTGAGAAGAAGCGTAACGAAATCATGCAAATGATTTTGCTAGAGCCAAAGCTTTGTATTCTTGATGAATCAGACTCTGGCCTTGACGTTGACGCACTTCAGGTTGTTGCCGATGGCGTTAACAGCCAGCGCGACGGTGAGCGTAGCTTCATCGTTGTTACTCACTACCAGCGTCTTCTAGACTACATCAAGCCTGACTTCGTTCACATTCTTGCCGACGGCAAAATCGTGAAAAGCGGTGACGCGTCACTAGCGCTAGAAGTTGAGAAGAGCGGATACGCATTCCTAGGTAAAGCGTACGAGGAGGCTGAAGCATGAGTCAATGGCTAGAACAGGTCATTGATGCGGCGCAAATCTCCGATTACTTAGCGCCCGTGCGTCAGCAGGCCTTAGAAAAGTTAAAAGCTGATGGTTGGCCAGCCCGTAGAAACGAAAGCTGGCGCTTTACACCGTTAACGCCACTTGAGAAGCGTGAAGCGAAGCAAGCGGTTCAGGCAGATAGTCTACCGGTACCCGCTATCGATAACCTAGATGCTATCGACCTTGTATTCGTAGACGGTGTATTGGTCACGCAGGTTAACACGCTAAATGTGCCAGCGGGCATGAGCATCACGTCGCTTAATAATGACGATACTGCCACGCAGCAAGCGATTAGCAGTGTATACGGTCAGGTTAAGCCTACACGTCATATGTTTGGCCTAGTGAACGATGCGCTGTGCCAACACGGTATATTTATTAATGTCGAAGCAGGCGCGAAAATCGACACGCCAGTGCGCATTGTGAACATGGCGTCGCAAAATGTTGATGCACATACGCGTGTGGTGGTGAAGGTCGCTGAAGGCGCAAGTGCTACTGTTATCGAGCAAGGTTTTGGCGATACGGAAAGTTTAACCACTGCGTTTGCTGAATATGACCTTGCTGATGATGCACACCTAGAGCACTATCGTTTTGCTATGTTTACTGGCAAAGCCAAGCAATTAGGCGGCAGCCACTTCAAACTTCATAACCGCACTACGCTTAACAGCACCATGGTGGGCTATGGAAGTGAGCTTTCCCGTTTAGATGTAGATATTCATCACGCCGGCGAATTTGCCGATGCGAAAATGAACGCCATTTATCTTCTGGCGGAAGGCGAGTTATTTGACCTTCACTCTACCATTGAGCACGCCATGCCTAATGGCACAACAGAAGAAAACGCGCGTGGGATTGTAGGCGATAAAGCACGTGCCGTGTTTAATGGTCGCATTCATATTCATCGTGATGCGCAAAAAACATTGGCTGAACTTAATAACCGCAATTTGTTGCTATCTCGCCGTGGCGTTATCAACACCAAGCCTGAGCTTGAAATTTATGCTGATGACGTAAAATGTGCCCACGGTGCAACGGTTGCTGAAATTGAAGAAGAAGCCTTGTATTACATGCTTACCCGCGGCGTTTCTCGCAGTAAAGCACTGGTAATGCTCAACTTTGGCTTCATTCAAGAGCTTATAAATGACGTGCCTAATGCAGCAGTCCGTGAATGGCTAGCACCAATTTTAAGTGAGCGCTTCGCCCAAATGGAGGTGAAATGAGCTTAGACGTTGCAGCACTTCGTGCCCAGTTTCCTATTTTATCTAAAACGGTAGACGGCAAGCCGCTGGTCTACCTAGATAACGCGGCAACAACACAAAAACCTCAGGCCGTTATCGACGCCTTAGTAGATTTTTACACGGGGACGAATGCAAACGTGCACCGCGGTGCGCACCATTTATCGGATGAAGCCACGCGCCGTTACGAAAATGCACGTACCAGCGTTGCAAAGTTCATTAACGCGAAAGCGCGTGAAGAAGTTATTTGGACGTCTGGCACCACAGAAGCCATCAATATAGTCGCCAATGGTCTTGGACAGCTACTAAGCGAAGGTGACGAAGTGATGGTGACCGAGCTTGAGCACCACGCAAACTTGGTGACTTGGCAACAAGCGTGTCGCCGCTCTGGCGCAACGCTAAATGTGGTGCCTATTTTTGACAGCGGAGAGTTAGACGTAGACGCTTTCGATAGACTGCTGTCTGAAAACACTAAGCTAGTGGCGTTTCCTCACGTATCGAATGCATTAGGAACGGTTAACCCAATTAAACTGCTGACTGAAAAAGCGAAAGCGGTAGGCGCATGGGTGCTGGTTGATGGCGCACAGGGCATTGCTCACGGCGGTGTTGACGTACAAGACATTGGCTGTGATTTTTACGCGTTTTCAGGCCACAAGCTATTCGGCCCAACGGGCATTGGCTGTCTGTGGGGCAAAAAAGAGGTGCTAGAAACCTGGCCTGTTTGGCAGGTAGGCGGCGAGATGATCAAAGATGTGACCTACCATGAAGCCACATGGGGTGCGTTGCCAAATCGATTAGAAGCCGGTACGCCGAACATCGCAGGTGCCATTGGTATGGGCGCTGCAGTAGATTGGTTTAGTGCCCTTGATGTCAATGCTTTGCATGAACATGAACAAAAGCTGCTTGCCTATGCTACCGAGCAGGCCGAAGCGTTTGATGGTATGCGGATAATCGGTACGGCACCTAACAAGGTAGGCGTGCTGAGCTTTCTACTTGAAGGTGCGCACCCGGCGGACGTGGGCTTCATTCTGGATAGACAAGGCGTTGCGATCCGTACCGGTGATAACTGTGCACAGCCGCTAATGAAGCGCTTTGGTATTCCGGGTACTGCCCGTGCGTCATTCTCAATTTACAATACGCTTGAAGAAGTAGACAGCCTATTTGCTGCGCTTAAAAAAGCAAAAATGATGTTGGCCTAAGGAGGCATTATGAGTGTTGAAACTTTCGTACCTAGTACAAAACTCATTTCGCTAACTGACAGTGCCGTTAAGCATTTCGAAAGTAAGCTTAAAGACAAGCCTGGTCAGTTAATTCGTTTATCGACAAAAGTAAGCGGCTGTACAGGTTACGCCTATGTGCTTGATTTCGCAGATAGTGCGCAAGCCGACGACGAAATTGTTGAAATTTCGCCAGTACTTAACGTAGCCGTGGCTGCAGATGCCACCGACCTACTGCGTAATACAGAAATTGATTACGTTACAGAAGGTGTGAACGGCGTCATTAAATACAACAACCCTAACGTGGTTGATGAGTGCGGATGCGGTGAAAGCTTTAACGTTGGCTAAGTGCCACGTCAAAGGCCATCAGTGGTAGAACAAAGAGTACTAAGTAGTTTATGAAGCAAAAAATGGTGACCACCGAGCGCGACTGTAAAGCGCGCTTAGTTCCAGCGGGCAATCCAACCGTGATCCCTGAAGGTGAGTTTGTGAATATCACCCAAGAGCTCGGTGGTAACTATACGGTAACGTGGCGTGGCAACATGTACCGCATCGATGGTACTGATGCAGGTGCTATTGGCCGTAAAGCGATGACACTAAGCTTTGACGCGCCAGAAGACGGAAACATTAGCGAACAGCAAGTGTGGGACGCGTTAGAAACTATTTTTGACCCTGAGATCCCTATTAATCTCGTATCCCTTGGTCTTATCTACAAAGTGGAAATTGATCAAGATACTAGCAGCGTCAATATTGATATGACCCTGACCGCACCAGGCTGCGGCATGGGCCCAGTATTGGTTGGCGACGTTGAATACCGCGTTGCCATGGTTCCCCATGTTAAAAACGTCAACGTAGAGCTTGTATTCGACCCTGCATGGTCCCGTGATATGATGAGTGAAGAAGCACAGCTTGAAGCAGGCCTGTTCTTCTAATCATCCACACAGTGAAATTTAATCACACAATTTTTCAAACAAATTAAGCGGAAATAGCAATGCAACTACCTAGCAGTGACGAAATTATTGATGATTTAGCGTTCTTCGACGATTGGGAACAGCGTTATCAGTACATCATTGATTTAGGGAAATCTATTCCGGGCTTGCCTGAAGATGCTAAAACCCCCGAGCGTTTGGTTAAAGGTTGTCAGAGCAGCGTTTGGTTGGTGGAGTCTTACGATGGCAATAAAATCAACTTTGACGTAGACAGCGATGCAGTTATCGTTCAAGGACTGCTTGCGTTAGTACTTGCCGCTTATAATGACAAAACGCCAACAGATATTTTAGCGTTTGATATCGACGGCTATTTTGAAGCACTAGACCTAGAGCGTCATATCACGCCAACTCGCGGTAATGGCTTACGCGCCATTGTGGGTAAAATCCAAGAATTAGCAAAAGCCAACGCTTAATTTTTTAAGCGTTGGTTTCTTTAAGCCGTTTTAGGGTTCCATAGTAAAGGCAGTGGGGCAGGTGAGTCCTCGATAATTAGTTCTGTGCAAAATAATCTGTACGCTGTCATCATATTGTCATCGCCAACAGGCTAACCTTTCTCTACATTTGCGCATAAAAACAGTACTTTATATCTGATTTGATAAAGGCTCTGGTCAAGCTGCTATTTATTGCCTATAATTCGCGGCCAAAATTTTAAAGATACACACACTATTTGTTTGGAGAGAGAACATGGCTCTTGAGCGTACTTTTTCGATTATCAAGCCTGATGCGGTAGCTAAAAACGTAATCGGTGCAATTTACAACCGTTTCGAATCTGCAGGTCTTCGCATCGTGGCATCTAAGATGATCCACATGAGCAAAGAGCAAGCAGAAGGCTTCTATGCAGAACACAAAGAGCGTCCTTTCTTCGGCGCACTTGTAGACTTCATGACGTCTGGTCCTGTTATGGTTCAAGTACTAGAAGGCGAAAACGCAGTTCTAGCTAACCGTGAAATCATGGGCGCAACTAACCCAGCTGATGCAGCTGCAGGTACACTACGTTCAGACTACGCTGCGTCAATCGACGAAAACGCAGTTCACGGTTCTGACGCACCTGAGTCAGCAGCACGTGAAATTGCTTACTTCTTCTCTGAAGAAGAAATCTGCCCACGTACTCGCTAAGATTACGTAGGTAGAAAGAACGGGGCCCTAAGGCCCCGTTTTTTGTTTCTGAGCGCCTGAACACGCTTTATGCTGCTTTGCTCGGCGCTCATTTAGGCAAGCTAAACCACGCTTCTCGCGCATTGCCTAAAGCGCGCTCAGTCACTCAGAAGAAAGATTCACGCTTTATGCCGCTTTGCTCGGCGCTCATTAAGGCAAGCTAAACCACGCTTCTCGCGCATCGCCAAACTTAACGTTTCTCTGCGTTAAATCGGCTTTTTCTCAAATCTCATCTGTGGTAAAATCCGCGCAAATTTTAATCAGCGCTTTTCTTTTTCTTAAATGTCGTTCAAGACATAGTCGAATCGCTGGTTTTTACACCGTATTCAGTAGTAAGAGGGGCATCCCTCGAAGGTAAAAGGGTCATCTTATTCATGGCAAAAACTAACTTATTAAACTTAAATCGCGAAGGCTTGCGCAATTTCTTCAAAGAAATGGGCGAGAAACCGTTTCGTGCCGATCAGGTAATGAAATGGATTTACCAGCACGGTATCAGCGATTTCGAGGAAATGAGTAACCTCAATAAAAACCTTCGCGCGATGCTCATTGAAAATTGCGAAATTAAAGCGCCTGAAATTGCATACTTTCAAGAAGCGAGCGACGGCACGATTAAGTTTGCACTTACGCTTGAAGGTGGTCAGGAAGTTGAATCTGTTTGGATCCCAGAAACTGACCGTGCGACGCTCTGCGTGTCATCACAGGTAGGTTGCGCGCTAGAGTGTACTTTCTGTTCAACGGCGCAGCAGGGGTTTAACCGTAACCTAAGTGTAAGTGAAATTATTGGTCAGGTATGGCGTGTAGCTACTTTCCTTGGTCTTTCAAAAGACTCAAGCAAACGCCCTATTACTAACGTAGTAATGATGGGTATGGGTGAGCCACTGCTTAACCTTAAAAACGTTGTACCAGCAATGGATATTATGCTGGACGATTTCGGTTTCGGCCTGTCTAAACGCCGCGTTACGCTAAGTACATCTGGTGTAGTACCTGCGCTAGATATGTTGGGTGACCAAATAGACGTAGCGTTAGCTATTTCATTACACGCACCCACCGATGAGTTGCGCAACGAGATCGTGCCTATCAATAAGAAGTACAATATCGAAGCCTTCTTAGCAGGCGTACGTCGTTATCTGGCCAAATCTAAAGCGAACCAAGGCCGTGTAACGGTAGAATACGTTATGCTTTCAAACATCAATGACAGCACTGAACAAGCGCACCAGTTGGCAAAGGTATTGAAAGACACACCTAGTAAAATAAACTTAATACCATTTAACCCTTACCCAGGTTCGCCTTATACATGTTCAAGCAATTCGCGTATTGATAGATTCGCAAAAGTGCTTATGGAATATGGGTTTACAACCGTTGTGCGTAAAACGCGAGGTGATGATATCGACGCAGCATGCGGTCAATTAGTGGGTGATGTGGTAGACAGAACGAAAAGAATGTTAAAAAAACAGGTGAAGGGCGAAGCAATTTCAGTAAAAATGGCCCAATAATCATTAAGATATTAGGGTAAGACTATGGTTGCGGGATTGCGAACGTCACTTAAAATTGGCTTTTTAAGCGCGATTATTTTCACTTCTGGCTGTGTCAGTAATAGCCAGTCAGGGTTGTATGGCGGTAACTTCGATCACGAAGAAGCTGCCAAAACACGCATGTCCCTTGGTCTTACCTACCTTCAAAATAACAACTACACGCAGGCAAAAAAGAACCTCGACAAAGCGCTTGAGTTTAATCCACGCTCTGCAGACGTTCAGTTCGCGATGGCATATTACTATCAACTGGTGGGCGATAACCTTCGAGCGGAAGAGTACTATGAAACTGCTATCGACCTAGCGCCTAACAATGGCGATATTGCCAACAGTTATGGCGCGTTTAAATGCCAAAACGGCGAATACGAAAAAGCCAAAGCGTATTTCTTTGATGCGATAAATAACAGGCTTTACGCTAACGCAGCGCAAACCTACGAGAACTTGGCATTGTGCGCGCAAAGTCAAGGTAAGCTAGATGAAGCGATCGGCTATTTTCAAGACGCATTAAAACATCAGCCTGCCCGGGGCAAAAGTCTGTTCTTACTCAGTGAACTTTACACGGTTTCAGAACAATGGGAACTGGCTGAATCTACGTTACGAAAATACGAACGTGTTGCCAAAGTTACGCCTGATTCATTGTGGTTAGCTTATGAAATAGCCAAAGGGAAAGGGGACCTAGAGACTGCAAAGGGGTATGGCGAAATGATGATGTCATTGTTCCCTGAAAGTGAGCTTACTAAACGTTACTTAGTGCAACGTGAAAGTATGCAAAACAAAGTGGTTAAAACCGTCAAATCTACACAGCCAAACGATTCTAAAACACAAATAAGCGAAAACCAAACAAATACCGACGGGCTTACACAAACATCATCAAACGATAAAGAAAATGAAAAGAGTGTCGCCCAAGACAACGACGCTCAGCGTCAATCTCAGAGCAATAACACCGACAACGCTCCTACAGCTACAGCTAACACACCGGAAAAAGCACAAAATACTGAATTATCTGTGCAAAGTGATAAATTCCATGTAGTAAAAGAAGGTGAAAACTTATATCGTATTTCTTTATTGCACAATATCAAAATGGCAACACTGCAAGAGTGGAATAACCTTGAAAATACTGGCGCTATTATTGCTGGTCAGACGCTTTGGTTAGTACCACCGAGTATGCAGGAGGAATAAGGTTTAATGGTGTCGGAAGAAAAAGCGAATCAAGAAGTTACTTCGCAACAACAAGAAAACACGCCAAGTCCAGGGGCAATGCTAAAAGCGCGCCGTGAAACGCTAGGTTTGTCTCAACAAGATATTGCTGATAAATTATTTTTGAAAGCTAAGCAAATCAATGATTTAGAAAATGATGTCATTGATGAAAAGTCTTCGGTGACTTTTACAAAAGGATACGTGAGAAATTATGCCAAGCAATTAGGCATGAATTCTCAAGAAGTTATAGAGGCATTCGAACGCTTCCACAATCAAACATCTGTACCGTCTTCCGAGAAATTACAGAGCTTTTCAAAGCGTGTCGCAAAACAGACACACGATGACAGGTGGATGATGGTAACTTATGTTATTTTACTTCTTATCATTGCCGCCGTTGTCGTGTGGTGGTATCAACAGCCTAGTGACGACACGGTAGCTGAACTGCCACTTAGTGAGGCTGTTAAGCGAGAAGCCGCTAATACGCCTGTCCCATCGGCGGGCACAGATACCGATAATGTAACTACTGACGCCTCGTCGTCGCAGGGTGATACGGCTGGAAACAATCAGCTAGACACGGGCGTGAGCAATAGTTCAAACTCAGAAACCAGCGGTGCGTTCAGCGACCAAAATAGCGGTTTTAACCAAGACGGTAGCTTGAATGATGGTGCAATCTCAGCACCCGATACAGAGGTGAATGATAGCAATAACCTAACCGCTCTGGTTGATTCTGCGAATAGTAACGAACCCCAACCCAACCTTAATGTGAATAGTCAGTCTGATGCAGCGCCAATTGCTATGGTTTTCACTTTCGACGATGACTGTTGGGTTAATATAAAAGACGCGTCTGGAGAAGCTATTGCCTATGGGGTAAAGCTAAAAGGACGAGTTATGGAAATTCAAGGAGTTCCTCCTGTTGAAGTTACGCTCGGTGCACCGGATAATGTGCGCATATCAGTTAACGGCGAGTCTGTTGATATTTCTTCATACCAAAACGGTAAAACAGCTCGCTTCGCACTTCCTTTATAGGTAATTAGATGTTTGCAGAAAGCCCTATTAAGCGCAGAAAATCTACGCGTATTAATGTAGGTAACGTCCCCATTGGTGATGGCGCTCCCATTGCTGTTCAATCTATGACGAATACGCGGACCACTGATGTGGCAGCGACCGTCGATCAAATAAACCGTATTGTTGCAGTGGGCGGGGAGATCGTTCGAGTATCTGTGCCCACGATGGAAGCGGCTGAAGCATTTAAAGAAATTAAAAAGCAGGTGAGTGTGCCACTCGTTGCAGACATTCATTTTGACTACCGTATCGCACTTAAGGTTGCTGAATACGGCGTAGATTGTCTGCGCATTAACCCAGGTAACATAGGTAATATGGAGCGTGTGCGCTCTGTGGTCGATTGTGCAAAAGACAAAAATATTCCTATCCGCATTGGTGTGAACGGTGGCTCGTTAGAAAAAGACTTACAAGAGAAGTACGGTGAGCCAACGCCAGAAGCGCTGGTTGAATCCGCAATGCGTCATGTGGATATTCTCGACAAACTTAACTTTGATCAATTCAAAGTCAGCGTTAAAGCGTCAGATGTTTTCTTAGCTGTTGGCGCCTATCGTTTATTGGCACAAAAAATAGACCAGCCGCTTCACTTAGGTATTACCGAAGCCGGTGGTCAGCGCGCCGGCGCCGTGAAGAGTGCCGTTGGCTTAGGTATGCTATTGGCTGAAGGTATTGGTGATACGTTGCGCGTATCGTTAGCCGCTGACCCGGTGGAAGAAATCAAGGTAGGCTTTGATATTCTGAAGTCACTGCGTATTCGCTCGCGCGGTATAAACTTTATTGCTTGCCCGAGTTGTTCACGACAAGAATTCGATGTAATCGGCACAGTGAATGCTCTTGAGCAGCGATTGGAAGATATTCTTACGCCAATGGATGTCTCTATCATCGGTTGCGTGGTTAACGGCCCAGGCGAAGCAGAAGTATCTGATTTGGGCCTCACTGGCGCACGTAACATGAGCGGCCTATATGAAGACGGTAAGCGCGTGAAAGAACGTCTTCCTAACGACGATCTAGTGGATAAGCTTGAAGCTAAGATTCGCGCCAAAGCATCGCGTATGAGTGAACAAAATAAAATTCAGGTCTCGGTTAAAGACTGAGACATTTTTTGTTCATTGTTGTTTATTCCCAAAGCCCCTATAATGCGGGGCTTTTCACTATTTAGCAGTATGAGAATTTCACGTGGCTAAGACTATTCAGGCAATTCGAGGCATGAATGACTGCCTACCGGAGATTTCCGGTACATGGCAGAAGGTAGAATCTGTACTTCGTCAGGTTGTGGCGAGTTATGGTTACCAGGAAATACGTACTCCCATCGTTGAAAGCACCGACTTGTTCAAGCGCTCTATCGGTGAAGTTACCGATATCGTTGAAAAAGAAATGTATACCTTCGAAGATAGAAATGGCGACAGCTTAACGCTACGTCCAGAAGGTACGGCAAGTTGCGTGCGCGCAGGAAACGAGCACGGCTTATTGTACAACCAGCAGCAACGCCTGTGGTACATGGGGCCAATGTTCCGTCATGAACGTCCACAAAAAGGGCGTTATCGCCAGTTCCATCAGTTCGGTGTAGAGACCTACGGTATGGACGGCCCTGACATCGACTTAGAAGTGATTCTTCTTAGTGCACGCTTTTGGAAAGCTTTTGGTATTGAGCAGCACGTAAAACTTCAAATAAATACGTTAGGTTCAAATGAAGCGCGTGCTGCATATCGCGATACGCTGGTTGATTTCTTAAAACAGCGTGCAGACCAGCTCGACGAAGATTCACTGCGACGACTTGAAACGAATCCACTTCGCGTACTCGATTCAAAGAACCCTGATGTTCAAGCTGCTATTGCCGATGCGCCAGCGCTAATCGATCATCTTGATGAAGAATCTAAAGTACATTTTGAAACCTTGTGTTCGCGCTTAACGCAAGCAGGTATTGAGTTTGAAATTAATCCTCGTCTAGTGCGCGGATTAGATTACTACAACCGTACTGTGTTTGAGTGGGTGACAGATAGCTTGGGAGCCCAAGGTACAGTGTGTGCTGGAGGCCGTTACGATGGCTTGGTAGAGCAACTCGGGGGCAAAGCAACGCCTGCGGTTGGTTTTGCTATGGGTATTGAACGTTTGGTACTGTTGCTAACCACGTTAACCGAAGAAGGTCAGGACTCGAGCTTCGCAGATGTTTACGTAACGGCGATGGGCGAAGAGGCACAGTCATACGCTATTGAGGTAGCAGAACATCTTCGAAATACGCTTCCTAATAAACGCATAATGATGCACTGTGGCGGCGGCAACTTTAAAAAACAATTAAAGCGTGCAGATAAAACAGGCGCACGTTTAGCGCTGCTTTTAGGCAATGACGAAATGCAGTCTCGCGAAGTAGGTGTTAAACCACTGCGCGATGGTCAAGAACAAGTTACAGTCAGCTTCGATACCTTATCTGATAAGGTTGCAGAGATGCTGAGCGCAAAATAAAAAGAGGACATCATGGAACAGTTCGCAACAGAAGAACAACAAGTAGAAGCGATTAAACGTTTTTGGAAAGAGCACGGTACTGCAATTATTGTCGGTGCAGCGCTTGGTCTAGGAGGCCTTTGGGGCTGGAGAGCGTATTCAGAAGCGCAAATTGAAACAAAAGAAGCGGCATCGGTTGCCTATCAAAATGCGGTAGAAACATTCGGTACAGAAGGCAGCGACGCAAAAGTTAAAGCTTTTATCGAAGAGAACAAAGACAGTGGTTATGCGAGCATTGCCAGCCTTCTTGCTGCTAAGCAAGCGGTAGATGCCGGTGATTTAGACGCTGCAGCTTCTCACCTAAATAGCGTAGTAACCTTTGCCGAAAATGATGAATTGAAAGTGCTTGCCTCACTTCGTTTGTCGCGTGTGCAAATTGAAATGAACCAGCTGGACGCGGCGTTGTCTACGCTAAGCAATGTAACAAATGACGCATTTTCAGCAGAAGTTTCTGAATTAAAAGGCGATGTGTATCAAAAACAAGGCAAGTTTGATGATGCTCGCTTAGCTTATTCAAATGCGTTAGAAAAAAATGCCAACAATCCGCTTTTACAAATGAAGTTAGATAACCTATCGGTATCTGCTGCGCAATAAGCGAAAGCCTTAAGGCTGGTATAAATAATAAAGAGGTACGCAATTTGTTTCACAACACGTGTGGCCGTAAAGGTCGATTTGCTCGCACGATAGGTATGGCACTCGCGGTGTCTATCACAATGTCTGGCTGCTCAACTATTTCAGACTGGTTTGCAGATGACGAAGAATTAGAGATTCGTCGTTTAAAGCCTATTGAGGCTAAATTCACACCTAAATTAGTGTGGGATCGCGATATTGGTGATGGCGTTAATCATTACTTCTCTCGTCTTCGCCCTGTTTATGCCTATGACAAGCTTTATGCTGCTGATCGCCATGGCGCCGTTGTCGCGATGGACCCTGAGTCGGGTAAGGTGTTGTGGGAGAAAGATTTCGCACAGTTTCGCTCTGAGGGCATGCTAAGCTCAGTCACTAATTTGTGGCGTAGCGGTGAGACTGCACGTATTGGTGGTATCGCCGTAGCAGACAGACACGTATTCATTGGTACAGAAAACGGCTATGTAGCTGCAATGGATGCAGAAACCGGAGAGTTGGTTTGGGATGCGTCTGTTCCCGGTGAGATTTTAGCGGCTCCGGCAGCTGATGAAGGTATCTTAGTGGTTAACACGGGTGCTGGTAGCTTATTTGGTTTCAATACCCGCACTGGTGAACAGTTGTGGAGACACGAAGGTGATACTCCTCCGCTAACATTACGTGGTATTTCTGGCCCAATCGCATCTAACGGTGGTGCTATCATCGGCACACCTACAGGTAAGATTCAGGTTAATCTTATCGAAACAGGTGTACTTGCGTGGGAAACGGTAATTGCAACGCCTTCTGGTGCAACAGAGTTAGAGCGTATTGTTGATATCGACACAACGCCTGTTTTATTTGGCGGCACGGTTTACACGGTTTCTTACAACGGAACATTAGCTGCTGTAGAGTTACGTTCAGGTCGTGTAATTTGGAAACGTGAATATGCATCGTTTCGCAATTTGAATATCGACGGCAATAAAATTTTTGTTGTAGACAACAACTCTAACGTTTATGCCCTTGATAGACGAAACGGCGTAGAGCTTTGGTCTCAAGGTTCACTTAAGCATCGCTCATTAACGGCTGCTACTCCAGTAGGCGACCATGTGGTTGTTGGTGATAACTGGGGCTTTCTACACTGGATTGAACAAGAAACAGGTGAAGTTGTTGCACGCCTAGATGTTGGCGGCGATGACGAAGATGATTCAATCTATGCTGCGCCGTTGAAGGTTGATGATAAGATTATAGCGGTAACACGTAATGGCGTAATAGCGTCGGTGCAAGTTCCAAAGTAACAGGAACGTTTCGCTAATATTTAAACAGAAAAGGTGCTTAAAGCGCCTTTTTTTATACCCCGCGGTTTTTTCGGGCCTAAACTTGGCCATTATCAATGGGTAGACGGTTTCTCTTCGTGTTATTGAACGCCATTGGTATTAGGTAGTGAACAAGGTATAATGCGCCCATTCTCAAAAGCCTCATAGTAATTCACCTCTCGTTAGAGAATACAGCTCCCGAACGTTAGTTGTAATAGATGGTGTATGCGGCTTGTGCTTTTTTAGCTTTCATGACCCCTAGGATCTGATAAATGTTACCCGTTGTTGCTTTGGTTGGCCGCCCTAATGTTGGTAAGTCAACCTTGTTTAATCGCCTTACAAATACCCGTGATGCACTAGTTGCTGACTACCCGGGGCTAACTCGCGACCGTAAATACGGCCAAGCGAAATTTGAAAAGCGCCAGTTCATAGTAGTGGATACCGGCGGTATTACGGGCGATGAAGAGGGCATTGATGCTGAAATGGCACAACAGTCTTTGCTAGCTATAGAAGAGGCTGATGTCGTATTGTTTTTGGTTGACGCCAGAGCAGGTATGCTGCCAGCCGACCAAGGTATTGCTGATCATCTTCGACGCATAAACAAAAAAGTGTTTGTTGTGGCGAACAAGGTTGATGGAATTGACGGCGATAGCGAAAGTGCGGAATTTTATTCCTTAGGCTTAGGTGATATTAAGCAAATTGCTGCGGCGCACGGTCGCGGTGTTAGCCAATTGCTGCAGGACGCCTTAAAGCCACTTGAATCTAATTTCCCGGACATGGAAATTGTCGATGAGGAGCCTGAAGAAGAAGAGGATGCTGAAACGCAGCGTCAACGCCTTCAAGAGTTACCTATCAAACTTGCTATCGTAGGTAAGCCCAACGTGGGTAAGTCGACACTGACAAACCGCATTTTAGGTGAAGAGCGCGTGGTGGTATTTGACATGCCAGGCACCACCCGTGACAGCGTGTACATTCCAATGGAAAGGGATGAGCGTGAATATATCCTAATCGATACCGCGGGCGTGAGAAAGCGCAAGAAAATTAGTGAAGCCGTAGAGAAGTTCTCTATTGTTAAAACTCTTCAGGCAATTGAAGAAGCTAACGTAGTGCTATTGGTTATTGATGCCAGAGAAGGTATTACCGACCAAGATCTTAGCCTATTAGGCTTTGTGCTTAATTCAGGTCGTTCATTAGTAGTTGCCGTGAACAAATGGGACGGATTAAGTACTGACGTGAAAGACGACATAAAGCGCGAGATGGACCGTCGTTTAGGCTTTATCGACTTCGCTCGAATTCATTTTATTTCTGCGCTTCATGGTTCGGGTGTTGGTAATTTATTTGAGTCTGTACAAGAAGCGTATATGAGCGCGACCAAGCGTATTAATACCGCGCTGCTTACACAAATTATGGAAATGGCTCAGGATGACCATCAACCTCCGCTGGTGCGTGGTCGCCGAGTTAAAATGAAGTATGCTCACGCAGGTGGTTACAACCCACCGGTTATTGTTATTCACGGTAATCAAGTGGATGACTTACCAAGCTCTTATAAGCGTTTCTTGATGAACTATTTCAGAAAAGCGCTAGAAATTATGGGTACGCCTATCAAGATAGAATTCAGAGAAGGCAACAATCCGTTTGAAGGTAAAAAGGCTAATTTGACCTTGGCGCAGCAGCGCAAGCGCCGTCGAATGATGTCTTATTACAAAGATAAAAAGTAGCCTTTTAAGGATAGGGCGCTATTTCTGACCAAGTGGCGATAGCGTCCATGCTTTTACATTACTCAATTTCCCCACTATTGTGGCATGATGAAATCCCCAATTAGACTCGCTTTAGCGTGAATTGCATTTTGCCAGTCGTATTCAACTCTACGGTTTTCTTGATTTAATCTGCTAGGTCATTATTACACTTAGATTGTATTCTTTTCCTGCTATTCCCACTTTCTCTTTGTTCACACATTCAGTCATTTATAGGTACGTACCTTTGAATTCGGGAGGTTACCACGAATGTGAAATTTGGAGCTGTTTTTGCAGACACTACCTGTTTAGCAGACAGCCAGCAGCGTTTTGGGAGATAAAGTGTCAGTAGAAAAATTGGTTAAAGTCGCCTCACCACTTCAAAAAAATCAAATGTATAACTGGTTTGATAGGTATAAACCAAAAGCGCAGCAAAAAGTATATATTCTCACCGCCAAAACAGAAGAAAAGCCAACGTTGAGTTTGCCGCTAGTTAAACGACGTTCTGCGAAAAAAGCTTAACGCGCGCTTTCCAAAAGCAGAGAGCGAACCTTTTTCATCATTTCAGACTCTTGCGGAACTTCTACGTTAACAATCAATTGATTGACAATATTGTCTGAAAAGTCAGGAGGAAAAGTCGTAGACACTTTTACGATTTTATCTTGTAGCTTAAAGACATAGGTTGTCGCGTAAATTGTTGGTGATGTTTCAGATGCCGCGCTCAGCCCCAATCTCCATCCTCTTAATACGCTGTTAACCTCGTAGCGTGAGGCTGGACTGATTTGAGACAACGTTAACTGCTGTAAATCGGCTGTAGCACTAGCTCTTTGCAGATCACTTTCTAGTTGCTTAGGAAGTAGCTCGTTTTCATCTGAAGAAAGCTGATCTAAAAAGGGATATACGGTGACATCAACGAGCGCATCTTCAAACTCAGGGTGTATATAGCGAGTAATTGCACCGTGAAACGGGTCTGGATATAACTGAGTATCTAATTTGGTGAAGTCGCCAATGGCGTTTGGTACCTGTAATCCACCCTTATAGTCGCTAGCTTCTAGCGCGTCGAACAAAAACTGGCTGGTAAATAATCCAGAATGTTTGGCATGTTGAATCCAGCGGGCAATCAACGATTGCGCTTCTTCTTCGGCTAAAGCGGTTTCCGTTTTCACATCTGTGTTTTCTAGAGCACTCGCATCAAATGAAGATGAGTCAATTTCTATTCCTCGCCATTGTAGAGTGAATTCTGCAAATTGTTTTGCGTGCTGTCGATGCATGCCAGGCGCTGCGCCAACATTAGCAATCAATAGTTCGTAGTCGTTTCCTTCGCCATAAGGGAACAAATGACTGAACTCTCCTGATTCGCTTAGGAGTTTAATAAAGCTGTCGGGCGAAATAGCATCTTCAAAACACAAATTAGTGGATTGAGAAGCATTAGCTTCGCTTAATGCTCGCTGGGCTCCACAAGCCCTGAGTAACGTCTCGCTCGGGTAGGTAGAAAAAACAGAGACAGGTTGATTGACCATAGAAGCAAAGGTGAAGTCAGGCACTAGTAACAGAACAAAAACGCACAAAGGTGTCAAAATTTTTGGTACAGCGAACCGCTGTGACTTTAGGCTCCAAAATGCACAGGCCCGCTGGTAAATACTGGAAAAGGAAAACGCGTTTACATGAACGGGCATAATACTTAAGGCTACCTATTGCCGCTGAATGTGTGTCACTGTACTGGTTATTTCTCCGTCAGTCACCCGAGATTTTATCTCATCACCTACATTTACTCGATTCACGCTATTAATGGCTGCTTTGTCGGACAAAGTAATGCTGTAACCACGGGCGAGCGTTGAAAGAGGACTTACGGATTGTAAGAGGCTAACTTTACCACCAAGTTCATTTTTTTTGCTTCTAATGAGTGTATTCATGCTTGATAAGAGCTTGGTGCTAGCGTAATTCAGTTTGTCTTTTGCACGCGCCACGTTTGCTGATGGCGATTGTTTGTTTAGCCTGTAATCAAGACCTTGTAATTGCTTCTCTGCTTTTGCCAAGTCGTTTTGCATCTTATGCGCTAAACGAAGTTGTAGGCTGTCTAACGTTTGCCACTGCGATTGAATGCGGCTTTGTGGATGCAACGCATTTAGCCGTTGTTTCTTTAAAACAAGCTGTTGTTTACTCGTTTGAAGGTACTGATGTATTGCCCTTGCTAAGCGTTGTTTTTGCTGACTTAGCGTTTGGTAAAGAGCGGCAGAATCCTGACTTAAGATTTCGGCAGCAGCAGATGGGGTAGGGGCGCGAACATCAGCAACGAAGTCACTAATGGTGAAGTCTACCTCATGGCCTACGGCGCTAACTATGGGCAAAGCACTTGCAGCGACTTCTCTTGCCAAGCTTTCATCATTAAAACACCACAAGTCTTCTAATGAACCGCCGCCTCGCGTAAGTAACAGCACATCCACTTCTGCGCGGCGGTTAGCCGTTCTTAATGCATTAATTAACTGTAAAGGTGCGGTTTCACCCTGAACCATCGACGGATAAACAATGATTTCGGTTTGTGGGCTGCGTCGTTTTAATACACTCAATACATCATGAAGCGCTGCACCGCTTGATGAAGTTATTACGCCGATGCGATTAATACGTTCAGGTAGCGCACGCTTGTTAGCAGTATCGAACAAGCCTTCATTGTTGAGTTTGAACTTTAAGGCTTCGAACGCTTGCTTAAGCGCACCTTCGCCATCGCTTTCCATGTGTTCGACAACCAGTTGATAGTCGCCGCGTGCTTCGTAAAGGCCAACCGACGCTCGCACTAAAATTTTGTCGCCTTCTTTAGGGCGAATGCGAACACTGCGGTTTGCTCCCTTGAACATGGCCGCGCGAACTTGGGCTTTGTTGTCTTTCAGCGTGAAATACCAATGCCCTGATGCGGCTGCCACAAAGTTGGATATTTCAGCCGATAGCCAAATAAGGCCAATTTCGCCTTCCAGCACGGTTCTGGCTAAGCGATTTAGCTTGGTAACTGTTAAAATTTGTCGAGACGTAGATGGCGAATTTGTAAACATAAAAAAAATCACTGGGTTTAATACATTTAGAGTTTACCTGAAAACTAAAAAACACTACAATTGCGCCGCAATTAACCCTCAACTGAATAGGTGTTGTTGCATGCTACGTATCATCCAAGAAGCCCTGACGTTCGACGATGTGTTGCTGGTTCCCGGCCACTCGACCGTCCTCCCTCACACAGCCAACTTACAAACACGCCTTACGCGTGGCGTAACGTTAAATATTCCAATGGTGTCTGCTGCCATGGACACGGTTTCTGAAGCCCGTCTAGCTATTGCGCTAGCCCAAGAGGGTGGTATTGGTTTCATTCATAAAAACATGAAGCCCGAAGAGCAAGCCAAACACGTACGTGAAGTTAAGAAATACGAAAGTGGTGTGGTATCTGACCCGGTAACGGTTGAAGAGAATGCGACCATTGGTGAAGTTATCGCGCTTTCTAAGCGTCTTGGTTACTCTGGCTTCCCAGTGACTGACAAAGATAATAACCTAATTGGTATTGTGACAGGCCGCGATCTTCGCTTTGAAAAGCGTTTGAATTTGCCTATTAGAAACGTAATGACCGGTAAGGATGATCTGGTTACTGTTAAAGAAGGTGCAAGCTCTGATGTGGTGTTAGACCTTATGCACGAACACCGCATTGAGAAAATTCTTGTCGTCGACGACGCGTTTAAGCTTACAGGCCTGATCACTGTTAAAGACTTCCAGAAAGCAGAAAACAAGCCTAATGCATGTAAAGACTCGCTTGGTCGCCTACGTGTTGGTGCTGCGGTAAGCGTTGGACCTGGTACTGACGAACGTATTGCACTACTTGTAGATGCAGGCGTTGACGTTCTACTTATCGATACCTCTCACGGTCACTCGCAAGGTGTTATTGACCGCGTGAAAAAGGTACGTGCAGACTATCCAGATGTACAAATTATTGCGGGTAACGTTGCGACGGGCGATGGCGCGAAAGCACTTGCCGATGCCGGCGTAGATGCTGTTAAAGTGGGTATTGGCCCTGGTTCAATTTGTACTACCCGTATCGTAACCGGTTGCGGTGTGCCTCAAATTACTGCGGTATCAGATGCAGTAGAAGCGCTTAAAGATACTGACATTCCAGTAATCGCTGACGGCGGTATTCGTTTTTCGGGTGACATTGCTAAGGCGTTGGCCGCTGGCGCAAGCTGCGTCATGGTTGGCAGCATGCTAGCAGGTACTGAAGAAGCACCAGGGGAAGTAGAACTTTTCCAAGGCCGTTATTACAAGTCATATCGCGGTATGGGTTCACTAGGCGCTATGGATCAAAGCCACGGTTCGTCAGACCGTTACTTCCAAGATTCTGATAACGCTGAGAAATTAGTACCAGAAGGTATTGAAGGCCGCGTAGCGTACAAAGGTCCAATTGCTAATATTATCCATCAGCAAATGGGCGGCTTGCGCTCAGCCATGGGCTTAACGGGCTGCGCAACGATTGAAGAGCTCAATACCAAGGCACAATTTGTGCGCGTAACTTCAGCCGGAATGGGCGAGAGCCACGTTCACGATGTAAGCATTACCAAAGAAGCGCCAAACTACCGTTTAGGTTAAGGCGACCGACGACTGCGAGGCTGGTACTACACCAGCCTTTGTTCTTTTATTTAACGGGTAAAAATAAAACATGACCACAAATATCCACGACCAACGCATACTTATTTTGGATTTTGGCTCGCAATACACGCAGTTGATAGCACGTCGTGTTCGCGAAATAGGCGTTTACTGTGAGCTTTGGGCTTGGGATGTGACCGAAGAGCAAATCCGCGAATTTAATCCTCAAGGGATTATTCTGTCAGGTGGCCCAGAGTCAGTAACCGAAGAAGGTTCACCACGCGCGCCCGAGTACGTATTTGAAGCTGGCGTGCCAGTGCTAGGCGTGTGCTATGGCATGCAAACCATGGCACAACAGCTAGGTGGTGGCGTACTGGGTTCAGACAAGCGTGAATTTGGTTATGCGCAAGTAGAAGTGATTAAGCCAAGCCCGCTGCTGGATAAAATTGAAGATGCGATAGGCGATAACGGCGCGGCGCTGCTTGATGTATGGATGAGCCACGGCGATAAAGTGGCAGCTATTCCCGAAGGTTTTGAAACCATCGCGCAAACCGCTTCATGCCCACATGCTGCAATGTATAACGCAGAGAAGCAATTCTATGGCGTGCAGTTCCACCCTGAAGTGACCCACACTCGCCAAGGCATGCGTCTATTAACTCACTTTGTGATGGACATCTGTAAGTGTGAAAAGCTCTGGACAGCTGGCGCAATTATTGACGATGCCATTGAGCGCATAAAAGAGAAGGTGGGCGATGAAGAAGTTATTCTTGGCCTTTCAGGCGGCGTAGACTCGTCAGTAACAGCAATGCTGCTTCACCGCGCAATCGGAGACAAACTTACCTGTGTGTTTGTAGATAATGGCCTGCTTCGTTTAAATGAAGCTGATCAGGTTATGGAAATGTTTGGTGACCACTTTGGCCTAAACATCATCCGTGTAGACGCTGAAGAGCGTTTTCTTGATCGCCTAAAAGGCATTGAAGATCCTGAGCTTAAACGTAAAGCTATCGGTAATGAGTTTGTTCGTGTATTTGACGAAGAAGCGGGTAAGCGTGAAAACGCGAAGTGGTTAGCGCAAGGTACTATTTACCCAGACGTTATTGAATCAGCGGGTTCTGCAACGGGTAAAGCGCACGTAATCAAATCGCACCACAACGTGGGTGGTCTTCCAGAAGATATGGAGCTAGGTCTTGTTGAGCCACTGCGTGAACTCTTTAAAGACGAAGTACGCAAAATCGGCCTTGAGCTAGGTTTACCGTACGACATGCTTTACCGTCACCCGTTCCCTGGTCCGGGTCTAGGTGTTCGTGTACTTGGTGAAATTAAGAAAGAATATTGCGACTTACTACGTCGTGCAGACGCTATCTTCATTGAAGAGCTATATGCAGCTGACCTATACCAAAAAGTAAGCCAAGCGTTTACCGTATTTCTTCCAGTGCGCTCAGTTGGCGTAATGGGTGATGCGCGTAAATATGACTGGGTAGTAAGCCTTCGTGCAGTAGAAACCATCGATTTCATGACAGCTCACTGGGCACATTTACCCTACGACTTCCTAGGTAAAGTGTCGAATCGCATTATCAATGAAATTGACGGCATTAGCCGCGTAGTATACGACATTTCTGGTAAGCCACCTGCTACGATTGAGTGGGAATAAACGGGTGTAAATTTACCGAAATGAAAAGAGAGCCTTCGGGCTCTTTTTTTGTATCTACTTAAAAAAGAACAAGTTAATAAGCCCGTTACTATAAGGGTGTATATTTTCGCATATATTGGTATGTTGATTCATACCAAATTTGTAACCATACCGTCATAAAAATATCATTTAATGGCGACGTCCTTCTTTAAATTTATACTAAAGGTTAAGCCGTGTTCAATTACACAAGCATCAGCCGTTTGGTGATGACGCCTGTTCTCGCCAGCTTTTTAATTCTTGTACTATTAAACGGTGCCTCAATTCTAAAGTCTTTCTCGTTACTTAATTCATTCGATGAGTTAGAAAACACCCTTGTTCAGTCAGAACGAGACGTCAATACCACGCTAAGTACTTTCAAAACTCAAGTGCAAGAGTGGAAGAACGTATTGTTGCGTGGCCACAAAAAAGACGACCGAGAAAAATACTGGGAGCGATTCAAGCAGAGAGAGGCCGACATCACTCGCCAGTTTGACCTGATGCTATCAAGTAGTGTGATAAGTGAAAGCGTGAAGTCAGATATCAGGCAATTTCAAAAAGCCCATGCAGTCATGGCCGAGAAATACCGTGAAGGATACGACGCATTTATTAACTCAGGGTTTGATCCAAAGGTTGGAGATAGCTTTGTTCGAGGTATTGATAGAGAGCCTGCTAAGCTCCTCTCAGGTATCGCGGCGGAAATTGCAGCGGATTCAGCGAATGCGATTGCTGAACTTAAAGCCAATACGCGCACTATGCTCTGGATAATTCTACTGGCAGCAATTGCGCTTTCTGTGCTTTCTGTTGCTTATGTGATTGCTCGTTTGCGCTCTCAGGTTATTAAACCAACGAAGCAGGTTGCGGCGTGTATATCTAACTTGGCTCATAGCCGTTACGACTACGCGTTAACGTATTCCAGCGACCATGAATTGGGCATGCTGGCAGAATCTGCCAGGGCATTACAAAACAAATTAAAAGATTCGGTTGCGCAGCTTCAACAAGCGGAGACCGAAATGGAGAAGGCGTTTGGCACCCTCGGTAACGTCAGTCAATCCATTATGGAAGGCGCCAATGGACAACGGGATGCGTCGCGCTCGCTTGATAGCAGTACGGATAAACTTAAAGAGATTGTGCAAAATTTAGTGGCAATCACCGACCAAGTTGCTGTGGCGACAAATAACTCAGAAAAGAACGTGGCAAGTTGTTATGCCACGTTTGAAAGCGCCAATGCAGGCTTTAAGCAACTAGCAAAAACGGTAACCGAATCTAGTAATATCGTGTCAGAACTGCAAAGCCGCAGTACCAATATTCTAAAAGTGGTAAATGTTATTAACGAAATTGCCGATCAGACTAACCTGCTGGCTCTAAACGCAGCAATTGAAGCTGCTAGGGCAGGTGAGCATGGCCGAGGTTTTGCTGTGGTAGCCGACGAGGTTCGAGCACTTGCAGCTAAAACACAGCAGTCGACCAAGGAAATTAACGACATTTTAAGTAGCTTTGAAGCTGAAGCAAAAGGGGCCGTTGCGGCGATGTCGTCAGGCAAGCAGCTGTCAGACACAAACGCAGCAGAAGCAGCGACAGCGCTTGAAACACTCAATAACGTGGTGAGGGATATTCAAGAAACCGCCAGCGTAGTTGTGGCGCTTAACGAAGCCGCAGATGAGCAAGAGGCTGTACTTCAGCAGGTGGAAACAATTATCAGTAATGTGGTCACATCATCTGAAAAATATCATCAACTTGCTCAGCGTGATGACATGTCACGCTCAATGAAAAGTATGTCAGAAAATGTTGAAAAGGTGGTGAACAGTTTGACCCGCTAACTGTGCTTTGTCAGTATAAACACGTTAAAAGGGAGTGTTTGAACAATGTTCACGCTCCTTTTCTTTTATCTGTTATAGATGCGCACGTCCTAAACCAGTATTGATAATAATGACAACACCACTCGTATTTCATCCTATTTATAGCCAGTTAGATCTTCCTGAGCGACACCGATTTCCCATCGAGAAGTACGTAGGTATTCGCGATGAATTGTTAAATCGTGGTGTGGAAGCATCGCGTTTTGTTACTCCATCACCGGTTGATCTTTCTTTTCTCACAGCCTATTACGATCCGGACTATGTTGATGCACTAAGTACTGGCGCATTAGATAAGAAAGCCATGCGCCGCATAGGCTTTCCCTGGTCGCAGCAGCTGATTGAGCGTACCCGTACTGCCGTCGCTGGGACCTGTTTAACAGCCAAGCTAGCTCTAGAGCATGGAAAAGCATTGAATTTAACGGGCGGGTATCATCACGCGTTTGCTGATTTTGGTTCAGGTTTTTGCTTGTTCAACGATTTATATTTGGCAGCGAAAACTATGCAGCAAACCCCGTCCGTTGAAAATGTGCTTATTGTCGATTTAGATGTGCATCAAGGCGATGGCACAGCAAAACTTGCCGAAAACGACCGTGATATTTTTACCTTATCTATTCATGGTGAAAAGAACTTCCCTCACAGAAAGCAGCGTTCCGATATTGATATAGGGCTCGATAAGGGCACCGAAGACGATGAGTATCTAACTACGCTAGAACAAGCGCTAACGATGGTAATGAGACAATTCCAGCCCGATGCCATCATCTATGACGCAGGCGTTGATGTGCATGTAAACGACGACCTTGGTCATTTACATATTTCTACGCAAGGCGTGTACGAGAGAGATACGCAAGTCTTTGCGTTAGCCGAGCGTTTAGGCGTTCCGATTGCTGCGGTGATTGGTGGAGGCTACCAAAGAGATATTGCTGCGCTGGTAGAGGTGCATATTCAGCTTTATCGCGCGGCAGGCGTGATTGATTAGCAAACAGTGATGTCGAAATGAGAAGAGCACGCCATGCAAAAGCGGTTTGGCGTGCCCATCCTGTGTCTACGTGGTTATTTATTACAAAAAGTGCAGCTGAAAACCGATACCAATACGTTCTTGTGAGCGGTTATAGTCGATAAGCGAATCGCCATAGCCATTGAAGTATTGAAGCAAGACTTCATAGCGATCAGAGATAGGGTAGGTGAAGTCTAGCTGGATGCTGCCTCGGTTCTCATCTACGTCGAGGTTATTTCGTAAAAGCGCCAGTACTTTAAACGCGCCAATTTTCCTTCCATAACCAAGTTCCATTCTACCGTAATAGTCTTGTATATCAGGGTTATCGTCGCCGGTAGGATCAAGCGGGTCTGTTTTCTCGTCTTCAGGAATACGGTACCACGTCTTTAGGTAGTAGATATCGTCATCGTCGCTAAAGACAATAGAGGCAAATATACGGTTCCAGCTTCGAGAGCGCAGCCCGCTTTGACCGTTAGACATATGATTGAAACCAACTTGAAAAGTATTAAATTTGTAGCCAAGCACGGAATAATCGGCTGTTTCTTGCCAAAAGACTTCTGGTTCGTAATTGGTCTCGCGAAACGGCTTCGACGCTTCGCTGTTATAAAGCTGCCAGAAAGAGGTTAGCGTAAAGCCAAAGTAAACACCGTCGAATCCTGTATCTTCCAAATAAAGCGGCAGCTTTGCGCTTACCTGAAATTTTGCTTCTTTATTGTCTATGTTCTCGTTTGTGAGTTCTTCACTGGCTACAGAGCTTGGGTTGGAAACGTAAGTAATTGGAAGTAGATAGTTTTGTCTATGCTGAGTGATAGCAAACACATTATCCAGTGCTTCTTTATCGCCTTCTAATCGGTTATCCAGTGCACTTTCCGTGATGGTGTCACGTTTGATGATATCGATAACTTCAATACCGCTTTCTTCCTGAGACGATTGATTTTCTTCATTTTCAACAGTGCGCTCTTGTTCACTATTTTCTGAAGATGACGCTTGTTCGCTTACCACTTCTTGTGATTGTTGAGCGCACACAGGCGTGCAAGCAGCAAATGCTGCCAAAAATACAAAAGGCTTTAACACAGACACCTTTAATTCTCCGTAACGTGGGGTTGTTGTTATGCTTAACTGAAGTCCAGTGCTTGGCCTTCTGAAGATGCAAATACTTGTAGATTAGACTCTGCCACTGTGACGTATACATTACAATGGTTTACAACATCATCTATATCGTCATCAGTCCGTTCTGGATCATGACTATATAAAGCTAATTTTTTTGCGTTACATGCCATTGCTAGTTTCACCGCTTCTTCCGCGACCGAATGACCCCATCCGTTCTTCGCTGGCATGTCAGATAACATATACTGTGCATCGTGTATTAGCAGATCGGCATTTTGTGCAAATTTTGCGAAATCGATAAAGTCTGTTTCTTTTTTGTAGGGGGGGTAAAGCTCATTATCTGTTATGTAAGCCACCTTTGCGCCATCGGCTTCAATACAATAAGCACTGCCACGACCGGGGTGGTTCATGGCTAAGCGAGTTATGGTTGCGCTTCCTACTGAAAATCGGCTTGTAGACTTGGGAATATCGACAATAGAAATGTTAGCTTTCAGCGCACTTCGGGGGACTGGAAATAACGACCCTTCCATTTGCTTTAAAATTTGATCAGGTTCATCAAGGAGGGTTTGACCCGGGTATATGTTGATTTCGCGTGAAGCCTGATAGATAGGCGCAAAAAAAGGGAAGCCTTGAATATGATCCCAATGGTTGTGGCTCAACAGCAGATTAATGGGGGTATCTTTTTGAATAAGGCGCTCGCCAAGCACGCGAATCCCTGTGCCAGAGTCGAGGATGATATCGGTACCATCCTCAAGCTCAATGTGAACGCATGCAGTATTGCCACCATAGCGGACGTAAGCTGCTCCCGGGGTAGGGATTGACCCTCTTACGCCATAAAATGTTAACCGCATACGCCCTCTTTTCTAATCTAATCGGCGAGATCAGGCGCTAGAGTGCGGCTACAAAGTCCTTTGCTGCGCTAATATCTAACAACTGCTTTTCACCAGTACGTCTATTCTTATACTCAACCTGTTGATTATCTAGGTTTCTTTCACCAATAACAATGCTGTGAGGTATGCCAATTAATTCCATATCATTGAACATGACACCCGGACGCTCTTTTCTGTCGTCAAACAACACTTCTACGCCAAGGGCAACAAGCTCTTCATAAAGCGCTTCCGCTGCTTCTTTAATGCGATGAGACTTATGCATATTCATTGGTATTAATGCAATTTTAAACGGTGCAATAGGATCTGGCCACTTTATGCCAAATTTATCGTGGTTTTGCTCGATAGCTGCCGCAACAATTCGAGATACGCCTATACCGTAACAACCCATAGTTAAGGTTTGGTGCTTACCTGATTCGCTTAGTACGCCGCAGTTCATGGCCTCTGAATACTTGCTGCCAAGCTGGAAGATATGACCCACTTCGATGCCGCGTTTAATATCTAGCGTGCCTTTCCCGTCAGGAGATGCATCGCCTGCTACAACGTTGCGAATATCAACGCCAGTAATATCTTCAGACCAGTTTACGTTAATATTTATCTTACCGCCTGCGCCTGCGCCCGTAGTGAAGTCAGCAAGGGCAGCTGCACTGGCGTCAATAAAAGCGGGTACAGGCAGGTTGGTTGCATCAGCAAACAATGGTGACACGCCAAGAATATCTTTTGCTTGTTCAAATGATGCTTCAACAAGCGGGCTTGCAACGCCGTCTAACTTCTCCGCTTTTACATCATTAAGCTCATGATCAGCACGAAGTACAAGGGCTACCCATTTATCAGAAACTACTTCTTCGCCTTTACTGTCTACTTCATTAGCGGCTTTCACTACTACGACTTTAACCGCGTTTGTCACTTCGGCTTCTACGCTTTTTAAGATGGCATTGAAATCTTTGCCTTTGGCATCTTTAGTCTCAACTGCAGCGCCCGATGCGACAGCTTTTTCAGGCGCAACAGCTTCAGCCATTTCAACATTGGCTGCGTAATCACTGTCGCTTGAAAAAGCGATATCGTCTTCACCTGATGCGGCAAGTACGTGGAATTCGTGAGAGTGATTACCACCAATAGAGCCAGAGTCGGCAATGACTGCTCTGAAGTCTAAGCCCATACGCGAGAATATATTGCAGTAAGCGTCGTACATTTTTTGATACGTTTCTTCTAAACAGCTGTCTTCTAAGTGGAAGCTGTACGCATCTTTCATGGTAAATTCACGACCACGCATAATGCCGAAACGGGGGCGCACTTCGTCGCGGAATTTAGTCTGAATCTGGTATAGATTGAGCGGAAGCTGCTTATAGCTGCTAATTTCATTACGCACAAGCGCGGTAATAACTTCTTCGTGCGTTGGACCTAATACGAAATCTCGCTGGTGGCGGTCTTTAATACGAAGTAACTCTGGGCCGTACTCTTCCCATCGTCCAGATTCTTCCCACAAATCTGCGGGCTGAACAACGGGCATTAGCACTTCAATCGCGCCTGCTTTGTTCATTTCTTCACGAACAATATTGGCTACTTTATTAAGTACACGAAGACCAGATGGCAACCATGTGTATAGACCCGAGGCAAGCTTTCTGATCATACCAGCTCTTAGCATAAGCTGGTGGCTGATAACCTCTGCATCTGCAGGTGTTTCTTTCTGCGTGGCAAGCAAATATTGACTAGTGCGCATGTAAAGCAGGTATCCTGTTATAAATGTATTTATGACGGTTAGTGTGATGCTCTTTCGCAAACGGCAATTCGCAAAACAAAACATTGCGAAATGCTTGAACCGAGATAAGGTGTCACACGTTTGGGCGTATTCTAATTAACTGTGAGCTATTTCGCCACAGACTGTTAACACTAATAGTGTAATTATCCTAAATGAACCAGTTCGGTCACCTTAACGGCGGCATCTCTTATTTCAAACCCTACATCAATATCGTATAGCGTCACGCGGTAGGTTTTCTCATCATTTTCAATATGCTGTTTATAGGCTGGGCGAGGGTCTTGGGACAGTACCGCAGTCACCAAGGCAGAGAAATCACGGTGCTTTTTCTCTATTTCAGCAAGTATGGGCTGGATTGTATCAGCGAATGAAACGTCGCGATTGGGTATGGGGTTAATGTTATCAAGATTATCGCTGGCGCTAGGAACACTATCTGCGTACGCGATATAGGGCTTGATATCGACAAGTGGTGTGCCGTCGACTAAATCTACTCCTTCAACCACTAACTGTGTTTGTCCGTCAATGCTAACTACACCTTTGTTTTTCACCACAGACATGCCAATTCCATTAGGTCGGTGGGTACTGCGACTTGCCAATACGCCCATAGTTGCATTACCACCTAGACGAGGGGCTTTTACCGTATTTTTCCAACCGCGTTCAATGTTCTGGTGAAAGATAAAAAGCAGCCATAGGTGACTGTAATTCTCTATCCCTTTGAGCATATTGATATCGTTAAAGCCTTCTTTGAAGGTGATAACACCTTGGGCGTTAGCCAAGTTGGGCTGTCTTGGAATAGCAAACTTTTGCTTGAAAGGCGTAGCGACGGTCGCTATCGCCTCGAGAGAAAATGAATTGTGGGTATTCACGTTTTAGCCTTAATGAAGTCAAAAATGTGTAACGTTGTCATATTACTCACATAATTTGCAGGTAAAGTGACGTTTCAAGTGAAAGCTTGAGCCAAATAAACATCCTGCTTGTTATAAGGAGCTGCTTATTTGGGTTCCCTGGAGTAATCCAATACTTTGGGCCTGCTCGCATCACGAGCTTATTCTCTTTTTAGTGCGTGTTTTTTACATTGCACAAAAAAGGTAAGCTTCTCGTGTTTTATCGAGCGGGCTTATCTTTTTTAAGCGTGTCTAACACACCCTCAAAATAAGGGCACCCAAGCGTCCGTGCTTTTTCAATGTTATGCCTGAATATCTTTTCGGCATCCTCTTCTTTTTTCATGTAGCGTGTGATGTCAGCTTCACGAATCAAATGCAAAAGGGGGTAGGGTGATCGATTGGTATAGTTTTCAGCATCGTCTGCGTCGCTATCGTCGAATACATAATTGGGGTGGAAGCTGGCAAGTTGATAAGTGCCGCTGTATCCCCAGTCGTGCAGCATATTATCGCTAATAGCCAGTACATCGAGATATTCGTTGAAATCAGCAAGGGTTGAATGCGTGAGTGCAATTAGTGTTGTAGCGGTGGTGTCGTTCTCTTCTAAATGCCGCAACTCATCGTATAGCGATTGAACGACATTTCCCGCATCGCCCTCAATTACCACACACCGAATTTGATGAGGTGTTCTTACATAGCGCGCAAAGGGACAAAAATTGTGCTTTATCACAATGTCGTCAACCCATTTAAGCGTTGCATCAATTACGTGCTGTTCCCATAAAGGAGATGTTGGTTCTGCCATAAAAGGTGTAGGTCAGTTTGAGTCTGTGTTCAACGTGAGGGGAGTATAAAACAAAAAGGCAGAAATTTGATTTCTGCCTAACATTTTGATTGAACTATTTGTGCTTTAAGAATGATATTTTACGTAAGCTTCCAGCGTATTCTCTATCAAACTGGCTACTGTCATCGGCCCAACTCCGCCTGGAACGGGGGTTATCCAGCCTGCGCGCTCTTTCGCTTTTTCGAAATCAACATCGCCAACAAGTGAACCATCATTAACGCGATTAATACCTACATCAATGACAATCGCGCCCTGTTTTACCCAGTCACCAGGAATAAAGTTCGGTTTACCTACCGCGACTACCAGTAGGTCTGCACGTTGAACGTGACTTTTAAGGTCTTGAGTAAACTTATGACAGGTAGTAACGGTGCAGCCTGCTAAAAGCAGTTCCAGGCTCATAGGGCGCCCCACAATGTTCGACGCACCTACAATGACCGCGTCTAAGCCTTTTACAGGGCGCTTGGTTGACTCTATCATGGTCATGATGCCTTTTGGCGTGCAGGGACGTAGTGCAGGAATACGCTGTGCAAGGCGGCCAATGTTGTATGGATGAAATCCGTCGACATCTTTATGAGGGTGAATACGTTCAAGTACCTTTTCTGCATTTAACCCTGCAGGTAAAGGAAGCTGTACCAGAATTCCGTCTATCTCTTTATCTTCGTTTAGCTCGTCCACTAAATTTAGCAAGGTCTCTTCTGTGGTATCAGAAGGAAGGTCGAAAGAGCGAGAAACGAACCCCACTTCTTCGCACGCTTTACGTTTATTGGAAACATAAACTTGAGAAGCTGCATCACTGCCAACAAGGACAACGGCTAGGCCTGGTTGTCTTTTACCTGCTTGCGTAAGCGATTCAACATAGGAGGTTACGTGTTGGCGAACTTGTTTGGCAATTAGTTTGCCGTCAATAAGATGGGCGGTCATAGTCTTGTACGATTCTTATATGGTTGGGTGGTCAACAAGTGCCCTATATTGTTTCATAAAATAGGACTAATACTCTAGTAGTTATTGCTCTGCAATTATTCGCCACAAATGTTCAACGTAAACGACCGTTAATGGAAAGCCTGATGCTTACCCTTTAAAAGAAGCGCAAACCTAGGCTAAAGACAGGCAAATACAAGGGTAACTGTTCAAAAAAACGTGAGAATGGATGCTTTGTGAGCGGTTGATGATTTTATTTAAAAAAGTGTTTGACGAGGTGGGGGGATGTCAGTAATATTCGCACCCCGTAACGGCACAGAGGCTAACGCTTTAAGGTCGGTACGACAGTCGGTGAGTGGCGCAGCTTGGTAGCGCACTTGTTTTGGGTACAAGGGGTCGCAGGTTCAAATCCTGTCTCACCGACCACTTTTTGCAGCGAAGATTCGCCAAGCGCCCGTAGCTCAGCTGGATAGAGCAACGGCCTTCTAAGCCGTGGGTCGCAGGTTCGAATCCTGCCGGGCGCGCCATGCGAGTCAGGTAGGTCCTGATAGCAAGGCTGAATTTTCGTATTTACACTGCTAAAATAAAGCGTGTAAATTGCAAACACACCCTATGGTGGGCGTAGCTCAGTTGGTAGAGCCCCGGATTGTGATTCCGGTTGTCGTGGGTTCAAGTCCCATCGTCCACCCCACTTTTTTGCGGAAGTGGTGGAATTGGTAGACACGCTGGATTTAGGTTCCAGTGCTTCACGGCGTGAGAGTTCAAGTCTCTCCTTCCGCACCATATTTTCAAGCTTTATCAAAAGCTTAATGTAAGCATTCCAGTCGGTGAGTGGCGCAGCTTGGTAGCGCACTTGTTTTGGGTACAAGGGGTCGCAGGTTCAAATCCTGTCTCACCGACCATTTATGCTTTCTTCGATTCAGTAAATACTTCTAGCCAAGAGTGATAAATCATCTGTGGGCTAGGGTATGAGTCGACTTTAACTACCGAGTAGCTATGTAAGATCCTGACAGCTCGGTAGGCGCTTATGTGTTTATCAATTCACACATAAGACTGAACAGGATTACTGTGGTGGGCGTAGCTCAGTTGGTAGAGCCCCGGATTGTGATTCCGGTTGTCGTGGGTTCAAGTCCCATCGTCCACCCCACTTTTTCGCGGAAGTGGTGGAATTGGTAGACACGCTGGATTTAGGTTCCAGTGCTTCACGGCGTGAGAGTTCAAGTCTCTCCTTCCGCACCATATTTAAAGCTCTCGCAGGGCTTTTCAAAAAGGTATATCTGTCGGTGAGTGGCGCAGCTTGGTAGCGCACTTGTTTTGGGTACAAGGGGTCGCAGGTTCAAATCCTGTCTCACCGACCATTATCTTTCTCTCCTCTTTATTCATTGCTCAATAAATTCGCATAAATTCCGTCTTTTTCGCTATTTAGGCTATTAGTTTCGCTATTTGGTCAAAATGCGTTCAAATGGTTGTTACAAACTTGTGTTTGCCTCTCGACTCTTGTGGTATGCGGCTGTATACTACCGCGTCTTTTTTTAACCAGTACGTTTGTTTCAGGTTGGCTTTTTGACACAATTTCGTGTCCTAACTTTGATTTTATAAACGTCGAATAACGACCTCTACCCCGGAGTGATATGCAACTCTTGCATGACGGGAGAGGGGATTGAGAACAAAACGCCTGTAAAGGCGTATAGTTGAGGTAACATAATGCAAGTTTCAGTCGAGACGACCCAGGGTTTAGAACGCCGTCTTACTATCACCGTTCCAGCTGACACGGTTGATTCAGCAGTTAAGTCACGTCTACAGCAATTGGCGAAAACACAACGCATCAACGGCTTCCGTCCAGGTAAAGTTCCTGTAAACGTAATCAAAAAGCGTTTCGGCCAAGCTGTTCGCCAAGAAGTTGCTGGCGATGTTATGCAGCAAAACTTCTACCAAGCAGTGATTCAAGAAAAAATTCAGCCTGCTGGTATGCCGAAGTTTGAACTGACTAAAGACGAAGACGGTCAGGACCTAGAATTCACAGCATCTTTCGAAGTTTACCCAGAAGTAGAAGTGAAAGGTGTTAGCGATATCGAAATCGAAAAGCCAGTAGTAGAAATTACTGACGAAGATCTAGATAACATGATGGAAACACTTCAGAAGCAGCACGCAACTTGGAAAGAAGTTAAGCGTAAAGCGAAGAAAGACGACAAAGTTATCATCGACTTCGTTGGTTCTATCGACGGTGAAGAGTTTGAAGGTGGTAAAGCAGAAGACTTCGCTCTTGAGCTAGGTAAAGATCGCATGATCCCTGGTTTCGAAAAGCCACTTGTTGGCGCGAAAGCGGGTGAAGAAGTGACTATCGAAGTAACTTTCCCTGAAGACTACCACGCAGAAAACCTAAAAGGTAAAGATGCAGTTTTCCAAACTACCGTTAAGAAAGTAGAAGGCCTAAACCTTCCAAAAGTTGACGAAGAGTTTGCTAAACTATTCGGTGTTGAAGAAGGCGGTGTTGACGCACTTAAAGCAGAAGTTCGTAAGAACATGCAGCGTGAACTAAACCAGACGCTAAAAGCGCAAGTTAAAGAAGACGTTATTGCTAAGCTAGTTGAAGCTAACGAGATTGATATTCCTCAAGCGCTTATCGATCAAGAAGTGAATGCACTTCGCGAGCAAGCTAAGCAACGTTTCAGCCAGCAAGGCGGTGGTCAGAACCTTCCAGACCTACCAGCTGAATTGTTTACTGACAACGCTAAACGTCGCGTATCTATTGGTCTTCTTCTAGGTGAAGTGATCAAGCAGAACGAACTTAAAGCAGACGAAGCTAAAGTTAACGAGATGATCGAAACTGCTGCTTCAGCGTATGAAGATCCGCAAGAAGTTGTTGATTACTACAACAACAACCAAGAGCTTATGCAACAAATGCAGAACGTTGCACTAGAAGAACAAGCTATTGAGTGGGTTCTTGAGCAAGCAAAAGTTACCGAAGTAACTAAAGCTTTTGACGAGGTTATGAACAAACAGGCGTAATTTTTTACTGTCTGATTGACATTACTTGTCAGCAACTGCTTAAATGCTCGGAGCCTTCCGAGCATTTTTGTTTTTAACGCTAGATAATCAAGGTAGCTATGACTAATACCCCGTTTGACCCAATGAATGCACTTGTTCCTATGGTTGTTGAGCAAACCTCTAAAGGTGAGCGCTCATACGACATTTATTCTCGCCTATTGAAAGAAAACGTAATTTTCTTGGTAGGACAAGTTGAAGATCACATGGCCAACCTCATCGTTGCTCAAATGTTGTTCTTAGAAGCTGAAAACCCAGAGAAAGATATTTTCTTATACATTAACTCACCAGGCGGTTCGGTAACTGCTGGCATGGCAATTTACGATACGATGAAGTTTATCAAGCCAGACGTGAGTACAGTATGTATGGGCCAAGCTGCAAGCATGGGCGCATTTCTACTATCTGCAGGAGCAAAAGGTAAGCGCTACTGTCTACCTAACTCGCGCGTAATGATTCACCAACCGCTTGGTGGCTTCCAAGGTCAGGCATCTGATTTTGAAATACACGCGAAAGAAATTCTGTCTATTAAAGAGAAATTGAATCGCCTTATGGCGGACCATACTGGTCAAGACTATGAAAAAGTCGCGCGTGACACAGACCGTGATAACTTCTTGAGTGCAACTGAGGCAAAAGAATATGGCCTTGTTGACCAAGTTTTAGCAAATCGATCTGACGTAGCCGCAACTAAGTAGTATAGTTATAGTAGACCTGAGCCAGTGCATAGCACGTTTTGGTTTTCGGCTCAGGCAAGGCAGAGGCAAAAGTAATGAGTGATAAGCAAAGCGGTGACGGTGATAATAAGCTACTGTACTGTTCGTTTTGTGGCAAAAGCCAACACGAAGTAAGAAAGTTAATAGCAGGCCCGTCGGTATTCATTTGCGACGAGTGTGTTGAGTTATGTAACGATATCATTCGCGAAGAAATTAAGGAAATCGCGCCTAAGCAAAAGCAGGACGCTTTACCTAAACCAAGTGAAATTCATGCTCACTTAGACGATTACGTTATCGGGCAAGAACATGCAAAGAAGGTATTATCAGTAGCGGTATATAACCACTACAAGCGCTTGCGCAATGGCGACGTTCACGAAGGCGTAGAACTTGGCAAAAGTAATATTTTGCTAATAGGACCTACCGGTAGTGGTAAAACGCTGCTAGCGGAAACCCTAGCGCGCCTGCTTGATGTTCCGTTCACCATGGCTGACGCAACCACGCTAACTGAAGCTGGCTACGTGGGCGAAGACGTTGAGAACATCATCCAGAAGTTACTGCAGAAGTGCGACTACGACGTAGAGAAAGCGCAGCGCGGAATTGTTTACATCGATGAAATTGATAAGATTTCTCGTAAGTCAGACAACCCATCTATCACTCGTGACGTTTCGGGTGAAGGTGTACAGCAGGCGCTTCTAAAGTTGATTGAGGGTACGGTTGCGTCTGTTCCTCCGCAAGGTGGACGTAAGCACCCACAGCAGGAATTCCTGCAGGTTGATACCTCTAAGATATTGTTCATCTGTGGTGGTGCGTTTGCTGGTCTTGATAAAGTTATTGAGCAACGCGCACAAAAAGACACGGGTATTGGATTTGGTGCTACGGTTAAGTCGAAAGACAACAGCAAACAAATCAGTGAACTGTTTAAGCAAGTTGAGCCTGAAGACTTAGTGAAATATGGGTTGATTCCAGAGTTCATTGGACGTCTACCGGTAGTAACAAGCCTTGAAGAGTTGAATGAAGAAGCACTAATTCAAATTCTACGCGAGCCTAAGAATGCAATCACCAAGCAATATGGTGCATTGTTCTCGATGGAAGATGTAGAGCTAGAGTTCCGTGACGATGCACTTAATGCTATTGCTAAAAAGGCAATGGATCGTAAGACAGGCGCACGTGGTCTTCGCTCAATCGTTGAAGCGGTTTTGCTTGATACTATGTATGACCTTCCTTCAATGGAAGACGTGAGCAAAGTTGTTATTGATGAAACCGTTATTCGCGGTGAATCAAAACCTATCTTGATTTACGACAGCAACGAAAAGAAAGCCGCCTCTGAATAGATGCTGGTTTTGTGAAAAAAGGCCCTTTAGGGCCTTTTTTTGTTTTTAACAGCCAAAGTTTCAGACTTCGCTGTCTAATCTGATCTACGTTTAACCAAAGGGTATACCTTGAAAGTGGGTGATTTTTGAGCGGTTAAAACAAATCTCGCTATCCTTTCTACTAGATTTTTGCGTTTAGTATTGCCATTCGAGGCAAAATCGATAATGGTTATACTAAGGTCAACAGGCCCTAGAGCAGGGAAGGTAAGGTTAAGGAATTAACGCACTTTAATAAGTTTCGATTGAACTTTGCTCTTGCATCCCCATATAAAAATGACATTTCAAACTAATTGAGAACAAGTATGACAGTTGAGCGTGAAAATCGCATTGAAATTCCTGTGCTTGCCTTGCGGGACGTGGTTGTTTACCCGCATATGGTCATACCCCTATTTGTTGGGCGTGAGAAATCAATTCGTTGTCTAGAAGCGGCAATGGATAATGACAAACAAATTTTTCTAGTAGCACAAAAAGACGCTGGCGTAGATGAGCCTGAAGCGGACGACATCTATACCGTCGGTACTATTGCTACTATCCTACAACTTCTAAAGCTACCCGACGGTACGGTTAAAGTGCTGGTAGAAGGTAGTGTACGCGGTGAAATTGAAAGCTATAAGCAATCAGAGCCGTTCTTTGTTGCTAATGTAGACAAACAAACTGATGAAGAGATTGATGAGAGCGAACAAGAAGTGCTTATTCGCTCTGCGGTTTCTCAGTTTGAAGGCTACGTAAAGCTAAACAAAAAAATTCCACCAGAAGTACTGACATCACTAAATGGCATTGAAGATGCGCCTCGTTTAGCCGACACCATGGCTGCACATATGCCTCTTAAGCTTACTGAAAAGCAAAAAGTGTTAGAGATGCAGGGCGTCAATGAGCGTCTTGAATATCTGATGGCGCTGATGGAAGGCGAAATTGATTTGCTGCAGGTCGAAAAGAAAATTCGTACCCGCGTTAAAAAGCAAATGGAAAAGAGCCAGCGCGAGTACTATTTGAACGAGCAGATGAAGGCCATTCAGAAAGAGTTGGGTGAACTGGATGACGCACCTGACGAATTTGAAGCGTTATCTAAAAAGATAGCCGACGCTAAAATGCCTAAAGAAGCGGAAGATAAAGCGAAAGCTGAACTTCAAAAGCTTAAGATGATGTCACCAATGTCTGCAGAAGCTACCGTGCTTCGAAGCTACATTGAATGGTTGACTAACGTGCCGTGGAACAAGCGCTCGCCGGTTAAGAAAGATCTTTCCCGCGCAGAAGGTGTGCTTAACGAAGACCACTACGGCCTTGAGAAAGTGAAAGAGCGCATTCTTGAGTATTTAGCCGTTCAGCAGCGTGTTAAGAAGCTAAAAGGCCCAATTCTGTGTCTTGTTGGTCCTCCAGGTGTAGGTAAAACTTCATTAGGCCAGTCGATAGCTAAAGCGACAGGTCGCAAATATGTGCGTATGGCACTAGGTGGCGTACGTGACGAAGCTGAAATCCGTGGTCACCGTCGTACCTACATTGGTTCATTGCCAGGTAAGCTAGTTCAAAAAATGGCGAAAGTAGGGGTTAAAAACCCGCTCTTCTTACTTGATGAAATCGATAAGATGTCATCAGATATGCGAGGCGACCCTGCGTCAGCGCTGCTTGAAGTACTAGATCCAGAGCAAAACAATAGCTTTAGTGATCATTATCTGGAAGTCGACTACGACCTGTCAGACGTTATGTTCGTAGCCACCTCTAATAGCATGAATATTCCAGGCCCATTACTTGACCGTATGGAAGTGATTCGTCTATCTGGCTACACAGAAGATGAAAAACTCAACATTGCAAAGAACCATTTAATTGGTAAGCAAATGGAACGCAATGGGCTTAAAGCGAAGGAGTTGGAAATTACCGATTCTGCCGTTATCGGTATGATTCGATACTATACCCGTGAAGCCGGGGTTCGTAGCTTAGAGCGCGAAGTATCGAAGGTATGCCGTAAAGCCGTGAAAGATATTTTGCTTAAGAAGAGCAAAGACAAAGTAGTAGTAACTCAGGATAACCTTAAGGACTATCTTGGCGTTCAACGCTTTGACTACGGTAAAGCGGACAAAGACAATCAAATTGGCCAAGTTACAGGACTTGCTTGGACGCAGGTAGGTGGTGACTTACTGACCATTGAAACAACGTCGGTTCCGGGCAAAGGCAAAATGACATCAACGGGTTCGTTAGGTGATGTCATGCAAGAGTCTATTAAGGCTGCTATGACGGTGGTAAGAAGTCGTGCAGAAAAGCTTCGCATAAACGATGACTTCTACGAGAAACGTGATATTCACGTGCACGTACCTGAAGGTGCTACGCCGAAAGATGGCCCTAGCGCAGGTATTGCTATGTGCACTGCACTTGTCTCGTCACTTACGGGTAACCCTGTGAAGTGCGATGTAGCTATGACCGGTGAAATCACCCTACGTGGTGAGGTGCTTGCTATTGGTGGACTTAAAGAAAAACTATTAGCTGCGCATCGAGGCGGCATTAAAACTGTCGTTATTCCAAAAGATAACGAGCGTGATTTGGAAGAAATTCCAGACAACGTGAAGAAAGATTTATCAATCCATCCGGTTAAGTGGATTGATGAAGTTCTTGATATTGCACTGCAGGAACCTGTAGAAAGCGTCAAGGTGGTTAAAAAATAACTTAATCGACGGGCTACAATCCTTTGTTTTTAAAGGCGTGTAGCCGTTTTTTTGCTATAAAATTGCAATAATTGAACAAAAAATGTGCATTGGGCGAAAGAAAACCTGATTTTTTTAAAATTAGGGCTTTCAAGTCGCAAAAGTTGTGTTACCTTTAAGTGGTATTCGCTTGAAGCCTTGCCACAAAAGGGATTGCAGCGATTCATTAATAAAGTTAATTATTTGTGACTGAAGCTTGATGTTAACAATCAAGCTTGCTATAACGTTCAAGCAAAATCGTTTTGGACAAACAGTATAATAACAATCGAAGGGGATCATAATTGTGAACAAGTCTCAACTTATCGACCAAATCGCTGCTGGTGCAGACATTTCTAAAGCAGCTGCTGGCCGCGCTCTTGACGCATTCACTGACTCAGTAACTGCGGCGCTTAAAGACGGCGACCAAGTTGCACTAGTAGGCTTTGGTACTTTCTCAGTTCGCGAACGTTCAGCTCGCAGTGGCCGCAACCCACAAACTGGTGAGACTATTCAGATTTCAGCAGCGAAAGTTCCATCTTTCAAAGCTGGTAAAGCACTGAAAGACGCTTGTAACTAAGCACAAAAATTATAGAAAAAGGCGATGGCTAGTCCATCGCCTTTTTTATTTCTAAAACAAAGAATTCAATATTGGGGTCAGAGTAATGACTCTGACCCCAATATTTTAAGAGTAGAAATAACCCTACGAGGCTTGATGAGTTTTATACATGTCCTCGCAACGTTCGAACTTAACGAAAGACAGTACAAATAGTGTGTTTTGGTCGTTTATATTCGGCAGCATTGGGTTATAATCAGCGCTTATTTTATCTCGCACTCACGGATTTGTGATGGTTTGAGGTAACTGTAGTAAGCAACGGAGTTGAAGAACAATCATGCTAGAAAGAATCAGAGAAGGTTCTCAAGGCCCATGGGCGATGGCGATTATCGCGCTTATCGTTTTAAGTTTCGTATTCGCAGGTGTAGGTAGCTACCTAACATCATCAGGTACTACTGCAGTAGCTACTGTTAATGGCGAAGAAATTTCGGCACAAGAACTAGAGCGTGCATATCAGAATCAGCGTGCACAAATGGAGTCACAATACGGCGAAAGCATCGCACAGCTTTTCTCTAGTGAGCAATACCTCGCAGATTTCAGAAGAAATGTACTGGACAGACTTATTGCTGAAAAATTAATTCAGCAACAAGCGACGGACATGGGATTGCGCGTAAGTGATAAACAAATTCGCGAAACCATAACACAAATGCCTGAATTCCAGTTTGGTGGTCAGTTCGATAACGAACGTTTCCAAGCCATTCTTCGTCAAAACGGTTTTCAAGTAGCCGATTTCCGTGATTATCTGCGCGTTCAAATGACACAAAACCAGTTGGCTGCAGCGCTAACGAATTCTTCATTTGCGTTGGACGGTGAAGTACAGCAAGCGAATGCGCTACAGCGCCAAACTCGTGATGCGAAATACGTGCTAGTGAGCTCTGATGAGTTTGCCGGCTCAATCGAAGTGACAGATGCGGATGTTGAAGCTTTTTATAATAACAACATCGCCTCTTTCGATACTGACGAGCAGGTTAAACTTGCTTACGTTAAGTTAAGTGTCGATGACTTGAAAGATCGCGTTTCGGTTGATGAAGAAGCGGTTCGCACGTACTACGAAAATAACCTGGGAAGCTACGGCAAAGAAGAAGAGCGCCGTGTTTCTCATATTCTTATCGAAGCGGGCGATGATGCCGATGCAGCGAAAGCAAAAGCAGAATCATTAAAAGCAGAACTCGACAACGGTGCAGACTTTGCGGCTCTTGCAGAAGCAAACTCTGATGACACATTCTCTGCCGAAAACGGTGGTGACTTAGACTTCATTACACCAGAAATGATGGACCCAGCGTTTGATGAAGCAGCTTTTGCTTTACAAAATGTTGGCGATATATCCGACGTAGTTGAAACCGAGTTTGGTTTTCACATCATCAAGTTAACAGACTTAAAAGAAGCACAAGTTAAATCTTTCGATGAAGTAGCGGGTGAGATTCGCGATACGCTTCTTTATGACGCGGCTATGGAAAAGTACTTTGAGCTTCAAAATACGTTAGCTGAAATTGCGTTTGAAGTACCTGATACGCTAGAGGATGCAGCGAACGCGGTTGATTTGCCTGTGCAAGAGTCAGTGGTATTTAGTCGCAACACCGCACCTGCTGATCTAAGCTTCCCTGGTTTACTGGACGTTGCTTTCTCTTCTGAACTTATTGATGAAGGGCTTAATAGCGATATTATAGAACTAGACGACGAAACCGTTGTTGTTGCGCGTGTTATTGAGCATCAGCCTCAGCGTACTCAATCTCTTGAAGAAGTACGCGAAGGCATCGAAGCCTCTGTTAAGGCTGAAAAGTCAAAAGAAGCTGCAGAAGCTTGGGCGTTTGATATCGCACAAAAAGTGCGTGCTGGAGAAAGCGTTGAAAGCGAGCTAGCTGAAAAGTCTGTGTCTTGGGAGACAGCAGCTGCTGTTCCGAGAGCGGGCGGTACACTTGCACGTGCACTCGTTGACACGCTTTTCTCTCTTGCCCTTGAAGGCGAAGATAAAGTTGATGTTGCAACAACGGTAAACGGTGACGTTGCTGTTGTTATGCTTGAAAACGTTAACGCAGCACCAGAGCTTGAGAATGAGTTGGGTGAAAGCCTGAAGCAGCGCCTTGCTCAGGTACAAGGCCAGCGCGTTTATCAACAATATATTGATGCGCTTCGCGCAAATGCAGAAGTGACTATCTCACAGACGCTATAAGCACTGCTGCATAAAAGCTGTCGCTGCGACTAACAGTGACACCGGCAAATACTAAAAAGCCAGCCTCTTTCATAGATGCTGGCTTTTTTTACAACACAGTGATTGGCTATTTATTTGAAGTGCGTTAGTTCGTTAAGAACAGCATCAGTGTATAAAATGCCGCAATAACACCAGATAACACGAATATGTACAGAAACCCTTGCTTGCCTTGCTCCAGAGTGTATTTGTTGGCTTGTAAATAGCCAAACCAGAGTAGTGACAAAATAAGGGGTATTAAAACAATGATTTTTAACACAGTAATGCCTTTCTTTAAGTTATGTTCTAGTTATAACAACGCGCGTTGATTTAGACAAATCTTAACGAGCCAGTCCTAGTCGCCAACTCACCCATTGTCGCCTTCCTTGTTATCGCCCTTTATTATTTTTAGCTTCAGGTTACTTTGTCCGCTGTCATGGCATTGTCGTAAATCTGTTATTGCCGTGTCACTTTACATTTGTGTAATAGACTCACGTTTCATAAAGGTTTCTTATGCATGTCAATTCAGCCTTTACCTTCCATAGCGCCAGCTCGCAGTATTTATTTTGCCGAAGTGCTTATGGCAAGAGCGTCGATTACCCCACAGGACGCTGGTTGCCAAAGTTACCTGATATACAAGCTCGAAAAGCTCGGTTTCTTTTGTGAAAAATACACAATTAATGGCGTGAGCAACCTCGTCGCAAGGTGGGGGCAGGGCCCGAATCACTTTGCATTTAGCGGCCATACTGATGTAGTGCCCCCAGGTCCTCTTGATAAGTGGAAGTCACCACCTTTTAGTCCCGTAATTAGCAAAAATAAATTATATGGACGTGGCGCTGCTGATATGAAAACAGGCATCGCAGCCATGCTAGCGGCCACAGAGCGAACCATTGCCTCGTTAGATAAGGAAAAGGTCTCTTTCTGGTGGCTAATCACCAGTGATGAAGAAGGGGAGGCGGAGTGGGGCTCTAAATGGATAGCTGAGTATTTGGCATCTAAAAATGTCCAGCTTGATATGTGCCTAGTCGGTGAGCCTTCTGCATCTGCATCAACCGGCGATACGATTAAGATTGGACGCAGAGGCTCACTTTCCGGCACTATCCATATTGCAGGAAAGCAAGGTCACGTGGCTTATCCAAAGACAGCGGTAAATGCTATTCACAAAGCGAGTAACGTGATTAATGCGCTAACACAGTACCCATTTGACAAGGGGAGTGATGATTTCCCTGGTACTACGCTTCAAATAACACATATGGACACGGGAAGCTTCACTGATAACATAGTGCCTAGTGCTGTTCGTATAGAGTTTAATGTCAGATATTCGTGGCAGTTTAATCAAAACAGTTTAGCGGTATTGCTGCGCAGTATTATCAATAGCATTGATACAGAAGCCGAAGTTAGCTTTTCAAGACCCTGTGAAGCTTACTCGAGCAAGCCTAACAGTAATGCGGAGCATTGCTTAATTGCCTGCGTAGAAAAAGCGATAAAGGGCGCTACAGGGCGTTACCCTGTTATCAGTACATCTGGTGGTACTTCTGACGGGCGTTTTTTTGCTAGTGAGCACACACAAGTGGTTGAAGTGGGTGTGCCAAACACCACCATTCATCAAATAAACGAACACATTCATGTGTCTGATTTGCTCACTCTTGAAGATATTTATACCGACATTCTTAAGTATGTTGGCGAGCGATAACGACTTCTGAAATTTTCAGTAAAGCGGAAGGCCGTAGAATGAGAAAGGGAGCGTTTGTCAGAAGCTCCCTCTTCGCTTAGGCCGTGGCTTTAAGCTGAATATCGGTTAGATAGCGTTTGCGCTTTTTCTCAGTAAGTGTTTGCATGTCAACCACCACCAGTCCGTCGATACAGTCGTTAAAATCTGGGTCGACATTAAAGCCTAAAAATGCCACCCCGCCGTCTTTAGCCACTTCAGAATACTGCTTATACAGCGTTGGTACGTTTACGCCCATGTTAGCCAGTAAATGCTTTAGCTGCGTAAATTCTGCCTTGTAATCGTTACCTGTAAATTGATGTAACGCGTCGTTCGCCATTTGATAAGGTCGCTTGCAGGTCGCTTCGCCAAACTTGGCAGGGAAGTACGTGGAATAGAATTGTACCAATAAATCTTTAGCGGGTTCAGGGTAGGCATTACTGAGTGACACCGCACCAAACAGATAGCGATACTTTGGGTAGCGGCTTAAAAATGCCCCGATACCAAACCACAAATAATCTAAACTACGCTTTCCCCAATAGCGAGGCTGGACAAAGCTTCGCCCTAGCTCTAAGCCTTCTTTGAAGAGTTTATCGTTGTCCTTACCGTAATTAAATAAGGTCGCAGAGTAGAGCCCGGTAGGGTGGTCTGGCGCTGTCAAAAGCTCAGCATCGCCAAAGCGGTAGGCACCCACAATTTCTAAATCGTTGTCATCCCAAAGTACAAGGTGATAATAGTGGGAGTCGTACTGATCGATGTCTCTACGCTTGTTAGTACCTTCGCCCACGGCTCGAAACGCCACTTCGCGCAGGCGGCCAATCTCTCGCATAATCGGTGAACAGCTTTTGTGTTGGTATAGGTAAATAGATTTTCCGTCGCCAGTTTCACCTAAATGTTCGCAGTCTCGCATAGCGCGGGCCAGTTCTTTTCTGTCTTCTGGCATGGCAATGGAAGCCTGGGTTTCAAATACGCCTTTCTTGTTACTGCCAATGCGATACAAGTGGCGCTTAAACAGCTTTACCTGCTCTTTTAACGGTATGTTGGTTTGCTGGTACGCTTCAAATGGAATAAGTTCGCCAATGCGCATAGACAAATGCTTCTTACGCTGTTTGAACATCTCTTTGACGAGCAGCGCGGTGGCTAATGGCTTGTACACCATGGACACGCCGTAAAAAAGCGGGCTATTTTTCGCGTCTATATAAACCGGCAATATCGGTGCTTTTGCTTGCTTTGCAATGCGTAAAAAACCTGTGTGCCATCTGGTGTCGCGAACACCTTGCGGGCGTAATCGAGAAACTTCACCGGCAGGAAAAATCAATATGGCGCCATCGCTGTTAAGGTGTTTTTGAATTGCCGATAAATGCTGTTTTGGTGTGCCTCCCTGCATATTGTTTACAGGTAACAGCATATCGTGAAGCGGTTCAATGGCCATAAGCATTTCATTGGCGACCACTTTCAAGTCGTGACGTACTTCACTAACCAGCTTTATAAGCGCAAGTGCGTCGAGTGAGCCAATCGGATGGTTCGCGATAATCACCACTCTGCCTTCACTTGGAATGCGTTCTTTTTCTACATCGCGCGTTGAATAGCTGATATTAAAATATTCCAGCACTTGCTCTACGAAATCGATATCTTCGTAATGTGGATAGGTTTCGCCAAATTCGGTAATTTCACGTTCGTGAAGAAGGTGCCTTAATACGAAAGACAGCGATTTAAATAGAATGGGGTTGTTCGCTACTTGAGGATAATGCTTGTTCAGTACGTCATTTACAGTAAACATAGAACCTGTTTCTCTTCCGGTTTTGGCGAACAATAGCAGGGCAATGTGACGTTTTTCACACAGTTTCATGGCAGTTATTTGACAGTGTTAAAAAGTTGTAACTATGACCTGCTGACCAATCTATGAGGCACAGGTCAGCAGGCCCTAACCTTGATGGATGGGGTTGGAATTCACCTGTTGCTTGGTGAATAGCAAAAGTCAGGGGCCGTTACAGCCCCATTTGCGTAATGCCAGCTATGCTGCTTCTGAGCGAGAGGTTTTGGTTGTAATTGGTGTTACGGTGGCTGACTCTAATGAATCAAGGTAATGAATAAGAGATAAGTTACCGTTCACGTCTTCTGACAGTGCACTGCAGTTTTCTATCCAGTCCCCATCATTAATGTAGTGAATGCCGTTTTCTACGCTGCTTTCAGGGTGATGAATGTGGCCACAAACAACACCGTCGAGCCCCATTTCATCGGCGCGCCTGCAGCATGCTTCTCGATAACGGGCGATGGCTTCATTCGCTCCTTTAATGTGTTTTTTAATATAGCCCGCAAGTGACCAGTATTCTCGCTTGCGCCACGCGCGTAGGCGATTAAACTCTCTATTTAGAAAAAGCAAAAGGTCGTAACCTTTATCGCCAATCCACGCATGGAATTTGCCCATAGTTACATCGCCATCGAACTGATCGCCATGTAAGACTAAATAACGCTTCCCTTGTGCTGTGGTGTGAACCAACTCTCGCTCTATCTCTATATCACCGAAAGCCATACCAGAATAAGACTGAATTGGTTCATCGTGGTTGCCGGGTAAGTACACCACACGCGTGCCGTCTTGGCTCATTTGCATGAATTTGTGCATGACTTGATTGTGCGCCTGTGGCCAGCGAAATTGCTTGGTCATTTGCCACATGTCAACGATATCTCCCACCAAATAGAGGGTGTCTACAGTGATGCTATTAAGAAAGGAAAGTAAGTATTCAGCTTTGCAGTCGCGATTTCCTAAATGGATATCAGAAAGCCAAAGTGTTCGATAGTGTGTCTTTTTCATAGCGGTTTCCCAAAGCGATGCCTTGGATCGTCACTATAGGTTTGCAAATTGACACTACCGTGACGCTTGCTTGACTATTGTGTTACAAACTTAACCTAAAGTATAAGGAAAGGGCGAGAATTATCGTTATAAATTACATGCAAATTAAATTCGTATCGGATACTCTGGTATTTCAAGGATGAAGTTTCGTAACGTACAAGGTAGTTCAGTCTCAGTATTCAGACCGTTATTAATATCCTCTCGTTCTCTCTTCGTCCTTAGTTTCTATTGTGATGTAACGTAAAAACTAAGAGGCCACTCATGAAAATAAATAAAAAGCTCGCCCCGATCCCACTGTTTGTATCCCTCGCTCTTACAGGGTGTATTGAAGTTGACGACGATAGTAATGACGGAGTTGTTGACGCGCTTAATCAACAAAATGCTGTACTTACTGAACAAAATAACCTCCTTGCAGAGCAAATCGAAAATAATCAAACTTCGGTTACGCTGGCAGGCGCGGTGGTTGATACTCGCACTGATATTCCTTTAGTGGGCTTGAATGTCGCTGTTTATCAAGGGAATACAGTGATTGCTGAAGGTGTAACCTCAGAGAATGGCGGTTTCAACTTAGAAGGGTTACCAGCAAGTGCAGACCTGACCGTTGTAGTTTCATCCACTGATGAAAGCTATCTTGAGCGCGCATTTTTCATAACTACCGGCCCTGTGAGTGCAGGCGAAGGTTACGATGACATTGGTATTATTGGGGTTTCTGCGCCAGTTGAAGTGACGTTTAGCGTTACGGACGCAGAAAGTGGGGAAGCGATAAGCGGGCTTAGCTTTGTCGGTTTCTCTTATTCCGGTTCATCTACTAGCAGCGTGTTTGACTTTGCCCATGAAAGCGAATTCAATGACGAAACACAAACTTATCAAATCACTTTGCCGCGAGACTTGAACGTTACGTTGCGCGCGAATATAGACATAGATAGCGACGGTGAAGCTGACTTCGATTTCACCAACAACGGCAATGTAAATATATCAGGTGATACACTGTTTATTTACGATGCAAGTGAGTTTACGGAAGAGGAAATTAGCCTTAGTCAATACGAGGGTGAGGCTGCAGAGGAGAAAACTGTTGTAATTAGCCTTATCGACAATATGGGCGAGCCTATCGCTGGCGCTGAGTTCATGATGGATATGTTTGATGAGACGTATATTTCTGAATATGACGAAGAAAGTGGCTCTTATGAGTTGGTCATTCCTTTTGATGGTGGTATCTCGTTTGAAATGTCTTCTTTCCAGGTAGGTGATATCACTTACTCGACGGGCAGTGTTAACCTCAGTCGTTCAACACGTTACGCCACGGGAGAAACTTCAATTAACGTTAATACGAGTGGGTTTGAATCAAATAACTATTACACAGTAGCCGATTCTGAGGTGATTAATTTAGTACTAGTTCCCACTGAAGTTGAGCCCCTAGCAACTGTCGAAGTTATTACTACGAATATTAACCCGTCTAGTTTTGCTTATTCTGTGTATTACAGCGAAGCTGTGGATATAGAATTGGACGAGGTCAGCCTAACTTATGACCAGATTTCAATTGTTCGCGGAAACGAGTCTGCTGATGATAGTGTTCCTAATGGTTACACTTATATTTTAAGCGAAGAGGCGAATGTAGATCTAAGCCAGAGTGTTGGATTAAGCGGTGTTAAGCACACGTTTACCCCAGCTACAGAATTACTAACTAATACTAATTACCGTTTTGCAGTTGGAGAAGTTTCCCCAATTTCTGGTGGCGTTTCAGCAAATGTCTATGGTGACGATTATTCATTCACTACTCCCGCAGATGAAACGGCAGAGTTCGATATAAACGCGCTAAAATTAGATAACAGTAATTTCTATTCTAATGGTTCAGTTATCGTTAGTGAAAATACTGCAGGGGTTTCAAATTCAGCAAATAATTATGGAAATTCAGTGAGTATCTTGCTGCCAACATCAGTCGAGTCGCTTAATTACCTTATTATTAATTTTGAAAGTTACACTGAATATGGAAATCAATACGCGTTTGTTAACAGCTATGAGCTAGTTCGAGATGAAAACATTTTTATGCAGCGTATGCTTGCAATAAATGTGGCTCAAAATGAAAGTATCTCTAATCAGTCTGGTATGTCTTATCTAAGAGGGTCAACAGTTGCCGACGGTCAGTACATCTACAGAGATAGTACTGGCCTATATTTAGAGGATAATACCGCTGAAAGCCCAGTTAGTGTGACTTTTAGTTATGAATATCAAACGAAAGCTGGTGAAAATGCATCCGGAAAATTAACGCTTCCCATTCTTTAATATTAGCCTTTTTATATAAATGTTAGCCGATACAAATGTATCGGCTTTTTTATAGTTCCAACTTATTTACCACTTCTAAGAGCTTATCCCGCATCCATACATTCACTAAGTCTTCATCGGCGTGTTTGTGCCAGTACATGTGTACGGGGAGTGGGGGGACGTCAAATGGAAGGGGCAGAATTTCGATATCGAATTTATTACTGAATTGTTGGGCGAATCGCGTTGGCATGGTCAGCAAAAGATCGCATTGGCTAACTACGTTAACGGCGGCAAAGTAGTGTTCACACTGCAATGCGATGTTGCGATGTAAATTGTGCTGAGCAAGGGCTAGATCTACCGTATCTAATTTAGAGTCTTTTAAAGATACAAGCGCATGCTGTGCAACTGAGTAGCTCTTGATACTCGGGTTATCTACGTAGCTATTGCTAGGCGCGCATACCACGACAAACGTTTCTTCGCAGATAGACTGTGAACGAATGTCACGGCTGGTGGGAACTAATGCGTCAATTACGATATCAAGCTCTTTAGCGGCTAACGCGGGAGCAAGCTCGGGCCAGGTAACCTGTCTGCTATTCACCGCGATATTGGGAGTATGTTTAACAAGCTCAGGAATAAGCACGGGAAAAAATATAGATTCTAAAACATCTCTTAAGCCAAGGTTCACCTGACGGGGTTTATCACTTATATCAAAGCCCACTTTACCTTTTAACGTACTTTCAAGGGTTTCGATTGATTTCACAACCGATGCAATAATGCCTTGGCAAAACGGGGTAGGCACGACTTGTCGTCCATTACGAATAAACAGCGGATCATCAAATTTCTCTCGTAGACGACCTAAGGCGTGACTGACCGCAGGCTGAGTAATATGCAGTGCGTTGGCGGCTTTCGTAATGCTGCCCTGATCGTAGACCGCTCGCAGCACAACAAACAAATTTAGGTCTAATTTTCCATGCATATTATTTATGGGTTTCCATAATAAGGCATCATTTTTATTTATTATTAAACAGAGTACACTGGCTTAAATGTTAATAAAAGGTTTCTTTAATAGAGGCTTCTTTTGTAAGGGGCGTGTGCATGCAGGCATCTGTACTTACCGAGGTGTTGTTACCTCTAGCGTTGGCATTTGTTATGTTTGGTATGGGGCTAACGCTAACCCTTGCAGACTTTGCCCGACTACTTAAAGCACCTAAAGCAGTAATAACGGGTTTTATAGGGCAAATTATATTGCTGCCTATGTTGGCGCTAGGACTGTGCTTTGTTTTTGGTCTACCCGATTATATTGCGGTTGGTGTCATGGTTTTAGCGGCATGCCCAGGCGGCACGACCAGTAATTTAATCAGCCACATCGCAAAAGCAAATCTGGCCCTTTCAGTAAGCTTAACCGCTATTTCTACCATCGCTTGCGTTTTCTCAACGCCCTTTATCATTCAATTTGCTCTTGATTACTTTGTAAAAGAAAACGCGCCAGACTTTTCTATTATTCAAACAGTGATAGGGCTGGTTGGTATATCAATTGTACCGGTCATTTTAGGCATGACCATTCGTCGCTTTAACAGCAGGTTTGCTACTAAAACTGAAAGTTTCTTTCGGCAGTTTTCTATGTACTTCATGTTGCTTATGATTGTGGGCGTGCTGGTTTCAGAAAGAAACAATTTAGCCGCGTCCTTTGAAAGCGCGTTTTTGGTTTGCTTAACATTAAATTTATCATCGGTATTGTTAGGGCTCGGGCTTGCTAAGCTTTCAAACCTAGCATTTAAAGACTCGCTCACGCTGGCCATTGAAATAGGCGTGCAAAACGCGGCGCTTGCAATGCTGATATGTATTACCTTTTTAGATGCACCTGATTACGCGATTGCACCTGGTGTATATGGCGTAGCAATGTACATCGGGCCCGCACTATTGGCCCTGTGGGCAAAACGAAAAATGCGTAACGAACAGCCATCAGTGTCACTGCAAAAGACGGAATCAGTTTGATTGGATTGATAAGGCGGTCAATTAGAGAGAATAGTGAAGTACTGATTAGCGCTTAACACAATAAAGCGCAACTAAACATAAACGCCGATACAAGAATAATGAAACAAGAACAGTTAGGAAACACATCATGCGCGTATTGATTACCGGTGGCGCTACCGGCTTAGGTCAGGCCATTGCCCTTAAGTGGGCGGAAAAGTGGGCAGGCAAAGACGAGGGGTTAGATATTTGCATTGCCGACATTAACCAAGAAAGAGGCGAAGAAACAGTAAATACGCTATCCGCCCAAGGTGCCAATGCGTTTTACATCCATTGCGATATAACCTCTGAAAATGATGTTCAAACGTTAGCGCATACTATGAAAACTCGTTGGGGAGGTGTTGATATCGTATTTAACAATGCGGGTGTTGCTTCTGGTGGCAGCCTTTTAGATGAGAGCATTGAGCAATGGCAGTGGGTGTTTGATATTAATGTGTTAGGCATGGTGAGAGTCAGTCGTGCCCTCTTACCTATAATGCGAGAGCAAGGCGGTGGCTATTTCATTAATATTGCATCGCAAGCAGGGCTAACGCCTATCCCTTACATGGGAAGTTATAACGCGGTTAAAGCCGCTGTCGTGTCGTTTTCTGAAACCATGAAGTTGGAATTAGCCCCTGACAATATTGACGTTAGTGTAGTTTGTCCAAGCTTCTTCAAAACGAATTTAGATGAGTCGATGCGAAGCAGCAACCCAGCGTCGCACAAAATGCTCAATAAGTTCTTTGCCAAAGCAGACATGACGAAAGAAGACGTGGCTGAGTCCGTATTTCAGCAAGTCGATAAAAAGCAATTTCTTATTCTTACCCATAAACTGGGTAAACGCGCTTTCCTGTTAAAGAAGCTGCTGCCAACCCAGCGTTATATCAAAAATATGCTCAATCAAACGAAGATGATGAAGCGTGCAATGGAAAAGCAAAGTTAAAGCAAAATTAGAGCAAACTTAGGCAAAACGGAATCGGGCTCACGTATGTTTGTCACCAAGCTATCTGAAGATAATTGTCGAGCTGCTCTTGTACAGGCACAAACAGAAGTATCTTCTAGCCAAAGATTGTGAGTTAGCACTTTGAATAGGCCCTTTGAAACAGAATTACAAGAAGAATGAGATATGCAACAACAGGTCGTAGATAAAGCTGACAGCGTACGTGCAGGCGAAGAGCTAGACGTCAGCGCTGTACACAATTGGCTTAAAGAAAATATTAGTGCCTCGAGTCCATCATTGAAGGCCACGATACAAAGTAGCGATAGCTTTCCTCAAGTCACCCAGTATTCTGGGGGCGCGTCTAATTGGACGTACTGCTTGGACTATCAAGGCAGTAAACAAAACCAGAGCGAGCAAACGTCGTTGATTTTGCGTCGGGCACCAGCAGGTACTAAAGCCAATGGGGCTCACGATATGGGGCGGGAGTTTCGATTACAGCATGCGTTAAAGCCTGTTTACCGCTATGTGCCAGAAATGCTTGGACTTTGTGAAGACGAGAGCGTTATAGGCACAGAGTTTTACGTAATGGAGAAGTTTACCGGCGTGATACCACGTAAGAACTTACCCAAAGGCTTAAACACGTCTGAGCAGCAAACCAAACAGCTCTGCACTAATGTACTTGATAGCTTAATCGAGCTTCATAAAGTGGATTATAAGAAAGCGGGGCTTGAGCACTTAGGTAAAGGTGCTGGCTACATAGAACGCCAAATAAGCGGGTGGAGCGAACGCTATAGTAAAGCAAAAACCTGGAATGTCCCCTCGGGTAAAAAAATAATGCGCTGGCTAGAAAACCACATGCCCGCTAATGAACGCATTTGTATTACCCACAATGACTTCCGATTCGACAACGTGGTGTTAAAGCCAGATAACTATACGCAAATTATCGGTGTGTTGGACTGGGAACTGGCGACCTTAGGCGACCCGCTTATGGACTTGGGTAATACCTTGGCGTATTGGGTACAACCGGATGATGACTTTTTGGCCCAATCAACGCGCCGCCAGCCTACTCACTTACCCGGTATGCTAACTCGAAAGCAGGTGGTTGCGTACTACTGCAAAGAGATGGAAATAGATGTAGATGATTTTACCTTTTACGAGGTATACGGGCTTTTCCGTTTAGCCGGTATTGCCCAGCAAATCTACTATCGATATCACCACAAGCAAACCAATAATCCAGCGTTTAAAAACTTTTGGATCTTCATTCATTACTTAATGTGGCGTTGTAATAAGGCCATAAAAGCATCAGGAAAACGATAATGACAACAAGACGCAATATTCTGATCACAGGCGCAAGTTCAGGCCTAGGCAAGGGAATGGCGATTGAGTTTGCCAAACAGGGTTGTAACCTAGCCCTATGCGCAAGACGCTTTGAGAATTTAGAAAAATTGAAAGACGAATTGCATTCAATTAACCCAAACATTGATGTGTATATTCGCTCGCTGGATGTCAATGATCACGATGCGGTGTTTGAAGTATTCGACGCATTCAAAGTCGACATGGGAACCCTTGATAGAGTCATTGTAAACGCAGGCATGGGCAAGGGCGCGTCTATTGGCACTGGGTATTTCCACGCTAACAAGCAAACGGCGGTGACTAACTTTGTGTCGGCGCTAGCGCAATGTGAGGCGGCAATGGCCATCTTCAGGGCGCAAAATAGTGGTCATCTTGTGACGATTTCATCTATAAGCGCGGTGCGCGGGTTTAGGCGCGCCATGACTGTATACGCGGCAACAAAAGCAGGGCTTACATCAATGACCGAAGGCATTCGAATGGATGTAATGAATACGCCGATTAATGTCACCTGTATTCACCCCGGTTTTATTCGCAGCGAAATAAACGAAAAAGTAGAGAAAGTACCGTTTATTGTTGATACCGATGTGGGCTGTCGCGCGATGGTCAATGCAATCAATAAAGAAAAAGCGAATGCGTTTGTGCCAAGCTGGCCTTGGGCCATCCTTCACTGGATCATGCGTATTGCACCGGCAAGCTCAATAAGGAAGATGAGCTGATAAGTGGATAGCTGGGGGAGGAACACACCGCAAAGACTTTTTATCTAGTGACAAAGCTCGCCTAGTGGTGGGCTTTATGCCTTTAAGTCTAAATTTAAAATCAGTAACCCATGCTAATTAGCGTCGATTACAGATACAAAAAAAGCGCCGAAGGGCGCTTTTTTAACTACTAATCGTAAAGATTAACCTAGTGCTTTGATTTGTGCAGCTAGACGGCTCTTATGACGAGCAGCTTTGTTCTTGTGAATCAAGCCTTTAGTAGCCATTCTGTCAAGTACTGGAGTAGCAGCAGTAAGTGCAGCTTGTGCCGCTTCTTTGTCACCGCTTGCAATTGCAGCGATAACTTTCTTGATGCTTGTACGAGTCATTGAACGACGGCTAGCGTTGTGCTGACGACGCTTTTCGGCTTGGATTGCACGCTTCTTAGCAGACTTAATGTTAGCCAAGGTGTAACTCCCAAAATAAATTCATGTCAAAAACGAGGGTGCGGATTGTGCCTACCAAACGCCCAAATGTCAAACGATTTAAAACTTAAATCGTTCCGCGTTAAAACGCGCAAGCTATTGAACACAAAGTATGCTCAACACGTTGCACATTCTTTGCGACATTTCTCTGCGACATTTTTTGAAAGAGATTCGTAGTGATATTCTTTCAAGACATTTCAGCGATAGACATGCATAAACGACAGCACCCCATACCGGGCGCGGATTATAACAAGAAAGTTGTTAAAGATGCACAACTATTTTGAAGAAATCGTTTCGCCTGCGATAGCCTTTAGTTATTATGGCTCGCTTGCAACCTAGCGTTGCCGCTTAACGCTTAGCAAACGCCTTTGACTATCTTTCAAATGGCTGATGCTATTCAGCCTATTCTTTACCTCTTATTGGAAGTGTGACGTGTCACGGAAGTTAATAAAATCTGGTCTTATCGTCAGTATTATGACCTTGGTCTCGCGAGTATTAGGCTTGGTACGTGATGTTGTTGTTGCCAAGCTTATGGGCGATGGGGCAGCCGCTGACGTATTTTTCTTTGCTAACAAAATTCCTAATTTTCTTCGTCGTCTATTCGCTGAAGGCGCATTTGCGCAAGCGTTTATTCCGGTATTAACCGAAGTCCACGAGAATGACGATAAAAAGCAGCTTAGAGAGTTCGTTGCAAAAGTCAGCGGTACATTAGGCGCTATTGTTTTTGTAGTTTCTATAATAGGGGTAATAGCATCTCCTGTTTTGGCGGCTTTATTTGGTACAGGCTGGTTTGTGGCGTGGCTCGAAGGGGACGAGGCCGGAGATAAGTTTGTGCTCGCGTCGACCATGTTAAAAATTACCTTTCCTTATTTGGCGTTTATCTCTCTGACTGGGTTGGCAGGGGCGATACTCAATACGCTCAATAAGTTTGCGGTTGCTGCCTTCACCCCTGTTTTACTTAACGTATGCATTATTGCATGCGCAATATACTTAGCACCTACGCTGGAGCAACCCGCATACGCGCTAGCGTGGGGTGTGTTTATCGGCGGTATTGTACAGTTCTTGTTTCAACTACCGTTTTTGTTCAGGGCAGGGCTCTTGGTAAAGCCAAAGTGGGGCTGGCATGACGAAAACGTGGTAAAAGTACGCACCCTGATGATCCCAGCCTTATTCGGTGTGTCAGTAGGGCAAATCAATTTGTTGTTTGATACCTTCATCGCCAGCTTTTTAGTTACCGGTTCTATTAGCTGGTTATACTATTCAGACAGGCTGCTTGAATTTCCCCTAGGGTTGTTTGGTATTGCCATCGCAACAGTCATTTTACCTACGCTATCCCGAAACCACGTTAGTAATAACCCCAAAGCATTTGCTGCGAATATCGATTGGGCGTTTCGCATGGTGTGTTTATTAGGCATACCTGCTGCAGTGGGGCTTGGCGTGATGGCAAGGCCTATTTTGACCGTTATTTTTCAGCGCGGCGCGTTTACTGCTGAAACAGCTATTATGGCGTCTTACTCGCTTACCGCGTACTCGTTTGGCTTGCTCAGCTTTATGCTGGTAAAAATTCTCGCGCCAGGGTTTTACTCCCGCCAAGACACCAAGACGCCAGTGAAATTTGGTATTTGGTGTATGGTCGCAAACATGGTGTTTAACCTTATTTTAGCGATTCCGTTTGGTTATGTAGGGCTTGCTGTCGCTACCAGTATGTCAGCTACGCTTAACGCCGCTTTGCTTTATATTACGCTGCATAAACAAGGTGTATTTGCGTTAAGCCGCACATCGGTTTTGTTTATTGCCCGTGTGGTTATTGCAAGTGCTGCCATGGGCGGGCTTATTTATTATAGCGATCAAGGCTTAGCTTTCTTTGAATTGTCTCTTCCCGCCCAAATGTTAGAGGTAGGAATAACCATTTCGCTGTCGGTTATATTGTTTGTGACCACCATGGTGGTGCTGGGCATGCGACCCAGACATTTCAGAAGCGGCGGCGATTAGTATTCAATAGATGCGAAATAGCGCATGGAGTCAGAATGGCCCGTGTGCTTGGTATTGTGCTCGCGGTCGGCTATAATCGCGAGCTTTGATTTTCTAGCAGTTAAAAGGTAGTGGCTAACAGTGGAATTTATCCGCGGGCTAAACAATGTAAAACCGCACCATAAAGGGTGTGTGCTCACTATTGGCAAGTTCGACGGCGTACACCGTGGTCATCAAGCTGTGTTGGCTAACGTGCTTGAAAAAGCGAAATCGCTATCACTTCCTGCCACCGTAATGGTGTTCGAACCGCAGCCTGAAGAAGTCTTTATGCCTGATAAAGCACCAGCGCGTATAAGCCCTCTTCGCGAAAAGTACGAGTTGCTGCGCCAACAAGGCGTCGACAGGCTGCTTGCTGTGCGATTTAACGCAGAATTTGCTAAGCAAAGTGCCGATACCTTCGTCCATGATTTACTAGTGGACAAACTAGGCGTTAAATTTCTTGTTGTTGGCGATGATTTCCGTTTTGGCAATGGCCGCAAAGGGGATTTCGAAATGCTTGAGGCGGCAGGTCGCCAATACGGTTTCGATGTAGTAAGCACCCACAGTTTTACCATGCATGCCCATCGAATAAGCTCTACCGCGGTGCGAGAAGCGTTGGCTGACAGCGACTTCGGTTTGTCTACCGAAATGCTTGGTCGCCCGTTTGCTATTCACGGTAGGGTGGTTCACGGCGAGAAAAAAGGTCGCACCATTGGTTTTCCCACCGCGAATGTCATGCTAAAACGCCAAAAAACGCCAATTCACGGCGTGTTCGCAGTTCGTGTTGACGTAGATGGAAAACACTATAACGGCGTTGCGAATATTGGCACCCGCCCTACTGTTAACGGGGTAAGAAACCAGCTGGAAGTCCATATTTTTGATTTGTCATCTGACCTATACGGCAAGCCTATTACGGTGTTTCCGATGGCAAAAATAAGAGATGAAATTAAATTTGATTCTTTTGAGGCGTTGAAAGATCAAATTCAAGCAGATGCAGCACAAGCGCGTCTGTTATTAGCATAGTTAAACGTGATAAAGTCACGAAAAGTTTTTGCGCGTATCAGTTTTATTGAGCTCGATTTTTTTAAACGTGGATCCTTGTTCGCGAAACGCGTAAGTAAGTCACTGTGCTAGAACATATAACGTCAGCCTTGCGCTAGTAAGAACGACACACAGTTTTACGTTGAACCTTTTACATTCAGCGTTTTAATTTGAACATCGCAAAATGAATATCGCCTTCACAATGTGTTAGTGCATTGGGTGAAAATTAAGGTAACCGGATAATACAATTTTATGAGTGATTACAAAGCCACACTGAACCTTCCAGAAACTGCGTTTCCTATGCGCGGTAACCTTGCTCAGCGCGAGCCGAAAATGCTTAAAGACTGGCAGGAAAAAGGGGTATACAGCAAAATTCGTGAAGCGAAAAAAGGCAAAAAGCCATTTATTCTTCACGATGGCCCTCCTTATGCAAATGGCGATATTCACATTGGTCACGCGGTTAACAAAATTCTCAAAGATATTATTGTAAAGTCGAAAAACCTTTCTGACTTCGATTCTCCGTACGTTCCTGGATGGGACTGTCACGGTTTGCCGATTGAATTGATGGTAGAAAAGAAAGTTGGTAAGCCAGGTAAGAAAGTTACTGCGGCTGAATTTCGCCAGAAGTGTCGCGAATACGCACAAAAGCAAATTGACGGCCAAATGGCTGACTTTAAACGCTTAGGTGTGTTTGGTGAATGGGATAACCCATACAAAACGATGGACTTCAAATCTGAAGCCGACATCATTCGTGCATTAAGTAAAATTGTAGACTCTGGTCACTTAGAAAAGGGCTTCAAACCTGTTCACTGGTGTACAGATTGTGGTTCGGCACTTGCTGAAGCAGAAGTTGAATACAAAGACAAAGTATCACCTGCTATCGACGTTAAGTTCCCAGTAGCTGATGTGGCTGCTATTGCAGAAGCGTTTGGTGTGTCTGAAGGTGATTTAACCACACACAAAGCAGGTGTAGTTATTTGGACTACCACACCGTGGACACTGCCAGCCAACCGAGCAATCAGCTTACACCCAGAGCTTACCTATGCGATTGTTGAAGTTCAGCCTTCAAATGAATGGCTAGTGGTAGCGCAGGACCTGCTTGAAAGCTGCATGAACCGTTATGGCGTTGAAGATTTCCGTGAAGTGGCAACCTGCACTGGTGCTGCGCTTGATAAGCTTAACGTTAATCACCCATTCTTAGACCTTGAAGTTCCGTTAATTCTAGGCGACCACGTTACGACTGAGTCTGGTACAGGCTGTGTACACACAGCCCCAGCCCATGGTGTTGACGACTTTAACGTGGGCAAGCAATACGATATCGAAGTGTACAATCCGGTAGGCAACAATGGCGTGTACCTTGAAAACACACCGCTGTTTGCAGGTCAGTTTGTATTTAAAGCCAACGATGAAATTATCGAAACGGTTAAAGAGAAGGGTAACCTTGTCCTAAACGTAAAATACGAGCACAGCTACCCGCATTGCTGGCGCCACAAAACGCCAATCATTTTCCGCGCTACGCCTCAGTGGTTTGTAAGCATGGATAAAAAAGGCCTACGCGCTGAATCACTTGAACAAATTAAGCAAACCAAATGGATCCCAGACTGGGGCCAAAACCGCATTGAGAAGATGGTTGAAGGTCGTCCAGACTGGTGTATCTCACGTCAACGTACGTGGGGCGTGCCTATTCCTTTGTATGTGCACAAACTTACCGGTGAAATCCACCCAGAGTCTGCGGCGTTAATGGAAAAGGTGGCACAAGAAGTTGAAGCTAAAGGCATTCAAGCGTGGTGGGATCTTGATGATGCAGCCCTGCTTGGTAGCGAATTAGACAACTATGAAAAAGTGACAGATACCCTAGACGTTTGGTTTGACTCAGGCGTGACGCATTACTTCGTTGTCGATCGTCGCGATGATATCCCGGCCTCTGCCGATTTATATCTTGAAGGTTCAGACCAACACCGCGGTTGGTTTATGTCTTCACTTATGTCATCAACTGCCATGCACGGTCACGCGCCTTATAAAGAAGTGCTAACACACGGCTTTACGGTAGATGCCCACGGCAGAAAAATGTCGAAGTCGGTAGGTAACGTTGTGGCGCCTCAGGAAGTGACTAACAAATTAGGCGCAGACATCCTTCGTCTATGGGTAGCATCTACTGACTATCGCGGCGAGATTGCGGTATCGGATGAAATTTTAAAGCGTGCTGCAGATGGCTATCGCCGCGTACGTAACACCGCACGTTTCTTGCTTGCGAACCTGAATGGTTTCGCTGTTGAAGATGCGGTTGCAGAAGAAGATATGGTCGCGCTCGACCGCTGGATTGTTGCTCGTGCAAAGGCACTTCAAGAAGAGCTTATCGAAGCGTATGACAACTACGACTTGCTGGTAGTGTCACAGAAGCTTACGCACTTCTGTTCAATCGAGCTGGGCTCATTCTACTTAGACGTGATTAAAGACCGCCAGTACACCGCTAAAGCAGATGGGCTAGCCCGTCGTTCATGCCAAACGGCCATGTATCATATCATTGAAGCATTGGTTCGCTGGATGGCGCCTATTACCAGCTTTACTGCTCAAGAAATCTGGGAAACGTTACCAGGTGAGCGCAGCGAGTTTGTATTCACTGAAACCTGGTACGAAGGGTTTAATAACTTCACGCAAAGCGATACGTTTAACGATGCCCTATGGCATCAAGTGCTAAGCGTAAAAGATGCCGCAAACCAGGCGATGGAACAGGCGCGTAAAGATGGCGAGCTAGGTGGCTCACTGGAAGCGAGTATTTCGCTTTATGCTACCGAGTCGTTGTACAACGTACTTGCAAAGCTTGAAGACGAGCTACGCTTCGTACTTATTACATCAGGCGTTACGCTAACGAAAGTTGACAGTGCACCGTCTGATGCGAAAGCTACAGACGTTGAAGGTTTATGGTTGAGCGTTGATAAAGCAAGCGGTGAAAAGTGTGTTCGCTGCTGGCATCACCGTGAAGATGTAGGCTCACATGAAGGTCACGAAGAGCTTTGTGGTCGCTGTGTGACAAACATTGATGGTGATGGAGAAGAACGCCACTATGCTTAAGCTTTTTCGCGATACAGGCTTGCGTTTTTTGTGGATAAGCGCAATTGCGTTTATCCTCGACCAATGGAGTAAGTACACGGTTATCGACAGCATGTCGTTGTATCAGTCGATACAGGTATTGCCGTTTTTTAACTTTACTTACGTACATAATTACGGCGCCGCATTTAGTTTTTTAGAAAATGCAGGTGGTTGGCAGCGCTGGTTCTTCACTGCCATTGCTGTCGTGGTAAGTGTAGTGATTTTGTGGTGGCTGAAGCAGTCACCCCGTTCGCAAAAAATGCTGCCCGTTGCGTTTGCCTTTATTCTAGGTGGTGCACTAGGTAATGTTTACGACCGTTTAGTCCATGGTTATGTCATCGACTTCTTAGATTTTTACGTAAACAATTACCACTGGCCAGCGTTTAACATTGCTGATAGCGCAATATTTATAGGCGCTTCCTTACTTATTATCGACATGTTTAAAAATGGCGACAAAAAAAGTGAAGGGAACGGTGCAGACGCGCGAGCCAGTGCCGCGGACAATAGCGAAACCATTAAGTAGTATTCGGAAAGGTTATGACAGACTCATTGATAATTGGTGCTGACAACGAAGTTATTCTTCACTTTGATTTAAAGCTAGAAGATGGCTCTGCCGCTGACAGTACTCGTGTAAACAACAAACCTGCCAAAATGGTGATGGGTGACGGTAGCCTTACGCCGAATTTTGAAGCGTGTTTACTTGGGCTTAAAAAAGGTGACAAAAAGTCATTTAAATTAGGCCCTGAAGATGCATTCGGCCAGTCTGATCCGAATAATATTCACTATATGGATAGAAGCCGCTTTGGTGCAGATTTGCAGGTTGAGGAAGGCATGATTTTAGCGTTTGCTCAGCCTGACGGTTCAGAGATTCCGGGGATTATTCGAAGTGCTGCTGGAGACTCTGTTACTGTAGACTTCAATCACCCGCTAGCAGGGCAAACGGTTATCTTTGACGTTGAAATTATTGATGTTAAACCTGGCGTGTCAGCACAAGGTGGAAACTAGTTATGCAAATTCATTTAGCTAACCCTCGTGGCTTCTGCGCGGGCGTTGATAGAGCTATCACCATCGTTGAACGCGCGCTTGAAATGTTCGAGCCGCCCATTTATGTACGCCACGAAGTGGTACACAATAAATTTGTGGTAGATGGGCTACGTGAGCGTGGTGCGCTATTTGTTGATGAGCTTCACGAAGTACCAGACGACAGCATAGTAATATTTTCTGCCCATGGCGTATCGCAAGCGGTAAGAAAAGAAGCGGAAAATCGCGGTTTAAAGGTCTTTGATGCCACGTGCCCCTTAGTGACGAAAGTACATATGGAAGTTACCCGCGCTAGCAAAACGGGTACTGAATGTATCTTGATTGGTCATGCTGGTCACCCTGAAGTAGAGGGCACCATGGGTCAGTACAGCAACGAAGATGGCGGTATTTATTTAGTTGAATCTGAAGCTGATGTGGCAACGCTTGAAGTTAAAGATCCGACCAATCTTTATTATTGCAGCCAAACTACGCTGTCTGTTGATGATACCGCCGATGTTATTGACGCACTTCGCGCTAAGTTCCCCAAAATCAATGGTCCGAGAAAAGACGACATTTGCTATGCCACGCAGAATCGCCAAGACGCGGTGCGTGACCTAGCCCAAGATTGTCAGGTTTTACTGGTTGTTGGGGCACAGAATAGCTCAAACTCGAACCGTCTTCGCGAGTTGGCTGAAAAAATTGGCGCAAAAGCGTATTTGATTGCTGACGCTAATTGCATTCAAGAGGAATGGCTAGAAGGTGTAGAGCATATTGGCGTTACTGCAGGCGCGTCTGCACCGGAAGTGTTAGTGCAAGGTGTGGTAAACAAGCTCAAAGCGTGGGGTGCTGTTTCAGCTTCTGAGCGTGCTGGACGCGAAGAGAATGTGGAATTTGCTGTACCTAAAGAGCTGCGTGTTAAACAGGTCGTTTAATTTATCCGCACTATCAAAATAAAAAAACACCGCACCTAGTTGCGGTGTTTTTTTATGCTTTTGTCTACTGGAAATTCAACAAGTTGCGAATGGATAATAATACCTTTAGAACTGGGTATTTTAACATGAACAGGCTACACGGTTCGGCTTTAAGGTAGCACCTTTTATGCCGTAAACGTACATTGTAAAGCGGTGTTATTGCGCGCTAACCATTTAGAGCCGGTTACTTTAAAGATAAAATGGTTGAACAGTCTGCCTTGTACTTGCTTGCTAGAACAGGTCACAGAAAATTATACGTTTTAATAACCATTGATACCCAGTGTTATACGCTTTTGTCTTACTATACTACATTGGTGATAACACCAATTTGAATGTTAGGTATATGGCAAAAAAAGATGATTGCTGAAAAGGTGATAATGAAGCGAGTGAAGGGAAGTCATATTCGCGCACAACGCGGTGCAGGTCTTATAGAGATCTTAATCACCTTATTTATATTAGCTGTGGGCTTACTGGGTGTTGCTGCGCTCCAGTTTACGGGCTCTTTTGCCAATAAAGACGCAATAAGCCGAACTCAGGCCGAAATGGTGGCAGCACAAGTTGCAGAACGATTGAGAGCCGCCGCTCGCCCAGCAACAGTGGGAGACGGCATGGTAGTCAACAATGCGTACTTCTCTAGCGATACCTATAATTTTGCCACGTTAAGTTGTTCTGGCTCGTCTCATCCTTATCACTGTTACTGTCTGGCAAGGCCGGCAGGGATCCCAAATTGCGAAGGCCAGGCCTGTACTGAAGCACAGATGGCTGAGTACGATGGTTGGGCGCTATCGTGCTCAGCAGTACAAACCAATCCTCAAACTAAAGTGTCGGTATCGTGTGACGACAACAATACGGCAGATATTTACAGCTGTAGTGCAGGTTCTCGTTTAGAAGTGTTGTTGACGTGGCCTGTCGCTTCTTCGGGAAATCAGACCTATTCCCTTAATGCGCGATGTAACGAATCTGAAGGTGACAGTAACGCATGTGTGTTTAAGGATATTACATTATGAATGCACGTCGCCACCGCCCACAGCAGGGTTTCTCCCTTGTCGAGTTAATGATTACGTTAACGTTGGGGTTAGTGATATCAGGCGCGATTATTCAAGTGCTCGTCAGTAGTAGCGTGACGAATAAGCTCAATCAAGCCGTGGCTCAAGTACAAGAGTCAGGCCGTTTTATCATGGCTCGCCTCTCTGCAGAATTCTATGAAGTCGGCCGTTATGATCAGATAGTCGCGGATGTGGATACATCCGTTGATATCGTTGCCGAAGCGGCCTATGTGGAAAATCACCCCATCGCTGTAGCAGGGGATTTCGCTACTAACGCGACACTAGGCAGTATACAAACCTCTAGTGGCGGCAGTGATAAGCTGGTTGTGAGCCTACTAAGTGACGAAGATTGCACTGGAAACCAGCACGGCTATGGCGGTCTAGAGTTTCACGTTGTTAATCACTACTTTGTAAGCGGCAGTACACTTAAGTGCACAGGATATGATGGTCGGGTACTTCGTGGCCTAAAGGTGCAGACAGTATCGCCCCTTACCGTAACATTGCTCGATAACGTCGAAAGTTTCCAAGTGCAGTTCGGCGTTTCAAGCAGCATTACCAATTCTCAAGGGCAAGCTGTTTCGTATGTAACCGCAGATGAAATTGAAGATTTAAGAGCGCTTAATCAACAAGTTGTGTCACTGCGCTGGGCGCTAATGCTTAAAAGCTATCAAAATGAAGTGAGACAAACACAGTCTCAGAAATATGCGCTGTTAAACGAAGCATCTAAAACGATGGACACGGCCCATTATTATCAAGTGTTCTCAAAAACGTTGGCACTTCGAAATATGAAAAATTTTGTCAGGAGTTCGCGATGAAACAACAAGGCTTAGTGATGGTATTCGCACTTCTTGTGTTGCTTTCAATCACTGTTTTAGGGGTAAGCGCGGTAACCAGTAGCTTGTCTCAGTCTAAAATGGCAGTGTCTATGCAGCAAAGTGGTTTGGCTTTTGATGCTGCTGAAGCAGCGATCGCGGGCGTTTTCTTTGAATCTGAAGATGAAACCCTACTTACCGACCCGAATAAGACAGACCCGCTCTCGGAAGCTCGGCAGGGTAACGTGTTTGACCCTGAAGCAGATTCAATGAGCTGTTTCGATGACGGGGAGTGGACTGACAGATACATGACTGAAGGCGGCCTTGCTGTTGGTGACAGACATGTGGTGGATGGCACGTATCAAAGTGAGGCCTCGTCAAAGAGTTGGTCGCGCACTGCCTTTATCAGAGAGCAGGCTTGTCGAGGCTCGAGTAACGTGATTGGTGGAAGCAACGTCAATTGCCATGTATTCATTATCAGAGGATGTGGGAAAGTGGCGGGTAAATCTTCTGTTGTGGCGAACAGCTTGGCTGCCTCTGTATTTGGCCCTGCGTCTCAATAGGTATTAATATGAAGAAACTCTCGACTTACCTTGCCTCTATTACACTATTTAGCTGTATCGGTTTCTCTGCGTTTGGTGACGACCTCGATATTTACCTAGGCAACGCAAATAACGCCGTAACCTATAACCCGAATGTGCTGTTTATCATGGACTCATCGGGAAGTATGGGATCGTACGATAACACCAGCCAAACTCGAATGTTGCGCGTACAGAATGCACTAAAAGAAGCGCTCGGTTCGGCGACCAATATTAACGCAGGTTTGATGCGTTTTTCGGATTACGGTGGCCCAATCCTCTATCCGGTTCGCAATATAGATGAAGCGGTAAGACCTGAAATTATCATTTCAACCAACGACGACGATCACGACGCACATGAAATAGACGGTAGCGTTACCACTGACAGCAATGACCTTGTATTAAGCAGCGGTACCCAAACCGTAACCTCTGGTCTGCGTTTTACCGAGTTAAACATACCTCAAGGCGCGACAATCGTTAATGCCAGTATTAGGTTTACTTCAGAAAAATTCAATGTGGCGGGTACATCCCTTGTTATATCAGCTGAAGCATCGGCATCAAGTACAGCCTTTGCTTCGTCTTCGAACAATTTGAGTGCGCGAACGAAGACCGCGGCTAACGTTGAGTGGGCAACCGACAATAGCTTTCCCGCCTCAGGCGAGGTGATAACCACACCTGACATAAGTGCAGTCATTCAAGAAGTCGTCGATTTATCGGCATGGTGTGGCGGCAAGAACCTTAATATTTTAATAGAAGGCTCTAGCACCGATTCAGCAAGCTCTCGTGAGGTAAGAGCCAGTGACGTAGGCCAAAGTGGTGCGCCACAGTTGGTGGTAACTTATGATGACTCTACCGCTACGGGCTGTGTTCAAGGCGAAGCAATTTATCAAGTAGCCAGTTCACGAGATAACTTGGAAGAGAACGTAAACGGCTACCCGAATACCGGTAGTGAACTGACCTTCCACCCATCTTACAATGATTACATAGGCGTTCGATTTCGCAATGTGAACATTCCTCAAGGGGCTGTAGTAACAGAAGCGTATCTTGAGTTTACTGCTTACAGTACGGTGACCTATGGTAACCCGAGCATGCGTATTAGGGGCGTAGCTGATGATGATGCGTCTGATTTTCATCCAGACCGTCGTAACCGCTTACGAAATTTGCCTAAAACATCGGGTATTACCTGGTCCATGCCTGATTTTTACAACAATTATACCTACCGTACGCCTGACGTGAGCAACATTGTTAAGCAAATTGTGGATCGTTCAGGGTGGCGGTCAGGTAACGATATGGCTTTTGTTCTTGATGATTTTGTGTCGTACCGCGGTGCGCATACGTATAACAACTCGCCATCTAAAGCACCGAAGCTTATTGTGAAGTTTAACGGCTCGGCGACACCCGGCGCTTCAGCAACGGTCCGTGAACATTTGATCAGCAAAATAGATGAGCTAAGCGCCAACGGTCTAACCCCTATAGTAGACACGTTGTTGGAAGCGGCTAACTATTATGGCGGTAGAGACGTAGATTATGGGCGAAAACGTGGAGAAAGTGACGTTAGCAGCTCTGTGCGAAGAAGTACTCGTGTGAGCCACAGAAGCTCTTATATAGGTGCAGATTCAATTTTGCCTTCGGGCTGCTCGGAAGACAACTTGTCAGACAGCGACTGTATCACTGAGCAGATCCCAACACCGGCAAGTTACATTTCGCCAGTGTCTGACCTACAGTGCCAAACGAACAACCACATTGTTTTATTGTCCGACGGTGAAGCGAACAACAACCACAGTGTTTCGAAAATTCAGACGTTACTTGGTAAAAGCTGTACCGGAAGTAGCGGTGAGAAGTGCGGCCTAGATTTAGTGAGAAATATCAGTGAAGCGTCAACGTCAGTAATAGGCCCAAGGGTTATTACACACACCATCGGGTTTGCGGCGAACAATAACGCCAACAACTTCCTTAATCAGCTTGCTTTGCAAAGTGGTGGTGGTTTCTATCAGGCAGATAACAGTACGGATTTGCTCGAGGCGTTTAATACTATTTTGCGTTCTGTAAAAGATATTAATGCAACCTTTGTGTCGCCTGGTGTGGCGGTTAACCAGCTAAACCGTCTAACCCATAGAGATGAATTATACTTCGCATTGTTTAAGCCGAGCGAAGGGGCGATTTGGCCTGGGAACCTTAAACGTTATCGCTTAAGTGGTGATGAAATTCTCGATAAAAACAGCCTAAATGCGGTGGATAGCGTTACGGGATTCTTCGCTGAAAATGCACACAGCTATTGGTCAACCCTTGCTGACGGCAGCGAGGTGAGTGAAGGTGGAGCAGCCAGTCGCTTGGGCGGGAACCGAAATATATACGTGTTCAATGATACGGGTAGCATTGTAAGAAGTGCCAATGAATTACACGAAAACAATACGAATATAACGAATGCTGATCTTGCCATTCAGGATGAAACTGATGCGAATGCACTAAGAGATGCCATCTTAAAGTGGACTCGAGGCGTGGACGTAAAAGACAGTAACGGCGATGGAAGTACAACTGACTATCGCTCTCAAATGGGCGATCCCATTCACTCTCAGCCTATAATTGTTAACTACGGTACTGACGACTCGGCCATTTTTGTCGCCACCAACCAAGGAATGTTGCATTCATTCGACACTTCAACAGGCGAAGAGAACTTTGCCATCATGCCTAAAACATTGCTGCAGAATCTACATCATTTCTATAAAGATACATCATCGCTAGAGCACAAATATGGCTTAGATGGTGACATGATTCTAAGAACAGTTGGAGACAACAAGTACCTTTATGTTGGTATGCGCAGGGGGGGACGTAATTATTATGTCTTTGATGTGACGCAAAAGACCTCACCCACGCTGAAATTCAAAATTGAAGGCGGGGCGGGTACGCTGGCAAAGTTGGGCCAGACGTGGTCGAGACCAACAATCACCAAAGTGAACATGGGCGGACAAGTTAAAAATGTCATGATCGTTGGCGGTGGCTACGATGACGCACAAGATGATCGTGCTATTCGAGCAAATGATGTCGTTGGCAATGCAGTGTTTATGTTTGACGCTGATACCGGCAGCCTCTTGTGGCATGCAAGTAATGAAGATGCGGATTTAAACTTAACGAATATGACATACAGCGTTCCAGGGCGAATTTCAGTTATTGATAGGGATAACGATGGGTTTGCGGACCATATGTATGTGGCCGATATGGGCGGCCAGTTATTCAGGTTAGACATCTATAATGGAAATTCAGGTACGAATTTTATAAAAGGCGCGCGCATTGCCGACTTCGGTGGCGACACAGCAGAAACCAACCGACATTTCTACTATGGGCCAGACGTAACAGAGATAGCGCTAGGCGATGAGTTGTATTATGGCATAGCCCTTGGCAGTGGATGGCGTGCATCTCCGCTAGATACCGTAGTTGAAGACAACTTTTATATGCTTAAAGACAGCGGCGTATTTAATCGTGATGTAAATGGGAATTACACATTTATGCAAACGGTTTATGAGAGTGGAATGTACAACGCCACGAGTCATGCCTTAAATAGTAGTGACGAGGGGGAGCGCGAGTTGGCTTCACAGGACTTTGCTAACAAGGCTGGGTGGTATTTGAATTTAACCACTAACGGTGAAAAGGTACTGTCTTCTCCGCTAATTATCGATTACAAGGTGTTCTTTACGACCTATGTTCCGGCGGTGAGTAGTACCAGTGCATGTGCTCCGCCCACGGGTAATAGTCGCGCTTATTTAGTCAGTATGTTTAATGGCAACGCCGTCACAGATGTAAATAATGACGGAGAAGTTAACGACGCTGACCGCTCAGCAGAATTAAAACAAACTGGCATCGCACCAGAGACCAAAATTCTTATAGAAGATATTGTGAGTCCAGTGGTTTGCTTGGGTACTGAATGTGTCTCAGCAGTGATTGACGTTGATGAAGATGGCAACGACGAGGCATGTACTAACGCATTTGAGTGTTTAGCTGAAAATATTTACGGAAGATTCGAGCGAATTCAGCGTGGTAGTTGGCACTCAGAAACAGAGAGGGAATAATTGTGAAGCATAAAAAAACAGAGAGCGGATTTTCATTAATTGAGCTTATGATAGTTGTGGCGATAGTGGGCATTATTGCCGCCATTGCATACCCTTCTTACCAAGGTGTTATTGCCGATGGATACCGCGGCACAGGGCAGGCTGACTTGTTGGGGTTCGCATCTGCAATGGAACGTCATCACAGTGGTTCTTTCAGTTATGAAGGTGCGGCAAGTGGTGGCGCAAACACCGGCGCGCCAGCCGTTTTTTCTACTTATTCTCCGTCTTCTGAGCCCCAAGCAAATCGCCGTTATAATTTAACTATACAAGCGGCCAGCGCAACAGCTTATGAGTTGAGGGCAACGCCAGTCAGCGGTACAGGTCAAGCATCAGATGGCACGTTGTTTTACTTCAGTGATGGGAGAAAGGGTTGGGATAAAAATAACAATGGATCCCTTGAGTCCGATGAATATTGCTGGTCATGTTAATTATTAAGACTGGTAGATATTCGTAAACCGATTAATGCCACAGGTCGTTTTGACGCCTTAAAAAAACGTAGCGTTGATGTGCTATTGGGCGGAAATTACCAGTAATGACGGTTCACCAAATATTGCGATGTCATCCCAACGTTGGTCAACCGGGTCGTTAACCAGGGCGAGTCGAACCGAATTCAATGAGCCATTGTGCTCAGCGTTTTCATCCAAAGTCACTTGAAAGAGAAGCCTAGAGTCAATGCGAGTGGCAAGTAGATAGGTGGTAGTGCTTGTTAAAATAAGCAGTGCCAGCAACACTTCAATTAAAATACTTCCTGTATTTTTCAATTTAGGCATCTTTGAGGATCCTTTATTTCTGGTTTTTCGTTTACCTAATATTCAGCTCAATCGTTTGTTGAGTTATTCCTATACCATGAACCCGGGATAGGGATAATTTTAGCGAGTGCAGTGTGCGATTGAAGGTTTTTTAGCACCGTGGTGGACGGTGTTAATGACCCATCAAGACTCGTGTTCAAGGGGTGGTTGGAAACGTAGGCGCCTTTTATAGATGCCTCAGGCGAAACATGCAGAGTGTGCGTATATGGCGTGGTGGAAAGCATAACTATCAAACCATGGAATTGCGTATCGGCGTGAAGTGAAAGGTCGCCATCCACTATAAGTAGCAATAAAGGCTGGTTTTCGTCTGAGTGTGCAATATCTTCGTTATCCAATTGGCAATCTCCCTCTATCCAGAAAATACTGGCAGGCGGAAGGTTCACACAATCCTGTTTGGCAACGCTTTGAGGAAAATACGTCGCACTCAGGTGCTCTATGCTTCGATTAAAAAGCCATTCGGTAAGATGATTGTCCCATGATAATTGTTGAGTTGAAGTAGGTAGCCTTAACAGTGACGGATAGCGCAGAAATTTAGCTGTGTAAATCGTATTACTTTCGTCTTGGGAAACCCGCACTTCAAAGTGTTGCAAAGACTGCTGTTCTTCACCAACTAAATCGGTCTGCTCAATAAGTGTCGTTGCATTGGATGTGTCTATCCTATTCAAAGTTTGCGAGGCCGAATGACTTCGTAACAACTTGGCGATTTCTTTGACTTGCTGCATGTGTGTAACATGCGCCTTCTCGGTATCCCGCTTTGTCTTTTCAATCGTATAAAATTGTTGAACCTGCTGTGATGTACTTATAGCTGAGAAGGTAATAGCGCTTAATATTATGGCCACAATTCCCAACACGGCGATGCCTTGCTGAAAACGAAGCGGTGCAGTAGGGCGTGTAGGTACAACCCCTCCATGGCTTGTTCTAAACTCAGTTTTTCTGTTGCCTCTTTGAGGCCACTGCATTTCGGTATTATTAGTAGGCATTGACAGCCTCAACTATGAACGTTCTGGCGCTTTTGACGGTAGGATCAACTTTACTGTGCAACTCTATTTCAATTTCATAGGCACTTCCCCAGCTACTGCTGTTCCTTCGGTTAACCGTGAATTTGGTGGCAACGGTAGTTTGCGTATCGGTTAAGTCGTACCAACCGCTTTGTATACAGGAATGTCCTGCTACTCGGTACTCGATGGCATTGTCGTGCAATCGGTATCCAAAAAACTCCCCCTGAGCCTGCGATACCACGCCGTCCTTGTTCTTATCATAAGAAAAGGTAACACAGCTATTTTCAGGTTCATTTGCGCGGTGGCCAGTGGTTATTTCGAATACCGTATTTTCGATTGTGGTCGCACCGAAAGGTGATAGGGTGTTAGGGGAGTAAACAAAACCCGCTTTGCTTAGGTGTTGTGTAATTGTACTTTGTAGCGCACGTATGTCGTCTTCTACGCTGGTAGCGTGTTGAATTGATGAGTGTGCAATGTGCGACCGCGCCGCTTGAGTTGCAACGGCTGAAATCACTATACTTGCCAAGCCACAGGCCACCAGCAGTTCGGTGAGACTATATCCACAATACGGCTTGATTGCGCCACGACGCATTACATGTTTTAGCATGGCGCTATTCCAGAAATAGACTGAACGCTACATAGCTTTATTCGCCCCAATGTATTAATAACTAACTTTGCCCTGAAGCGCTGGCTTGAAAGCGTTAGCGTCGTATTACTGGCAAAATTGAGGGTACCGTTTTTATTGAACGCGACAATCTTGTCCTCATTATTGGTTGTGCTCAATTCTGTATTCCACCGCGAAGGCAGTGACAAGAAACTCGACTCAGTCAAGGCACAGCTTTGGCGGGTGGCGCAAGAGCACGAGTCTTCTTCGCTCACGAGTACACAGCTATTGTGTTCAATTTGCGCAATCAGGAACATGTTCTTTTTGTTTATTAGTGCTTTCATTCTCGCCTGTTTTGCGAGTGAGGCTATTCCGGTGGCAGCATGTTTAAAGGCATTTCGCTCATTCCATGCATCAAATGAAGGAATAGCAATTAGCGATAGGAGACTGATTACTGCCAGTACAACTAGCATTTCTAAAAGCGTAAACCCATTCAATCTCCGTTGTGGAATGCTTAGCTTGTTGTTGGATGTGTAAGCGTGAAAAGCCATGCGTAAGTCCAGTTACCCTGCTTAATTCATATTGGTAATCTCAATGTACTGAAATTCAATTAGAGAGATAGCTGTACCATGGAAGGGAATTATAAAGCGTACATACAACATCATCTGACTGAAGGGTTTTCGCTTGTAGAAATACTGGTTGCAACGGCTATAGCAGGCATATTGTGCGTTGCGACTACGTCGGCAATTACCGCTAGCAAACAACTAAGTCAGCTCAACAAGGTCAAAGCGTACCTTCTGTCTGCCCAAGCAATTCAGTCGCGAAGTTGGTTACTTACAGGCGAGTACGTAACGCACGATGCGTTGCCACCCTCTGGAATAGCCAGCGTACGCATCTCACAAACCATCAGCGACACGGGAATGTATGAAATTAGTGCTACACTGACATCTAGACCATCTACGGACAGCTGTAGAGTAATAAAAATACGTGAAGACGCACTGACGCCCACAGAATGTTGGTAAGAAAATGCTCGAAACTTAACGATACGAAAAGTGAACGGTTAGCTACAGCTTAACTCATTACCTTCTAGGTCTTCTTTTTTGCCGTTGTCATCACTGTCTACGGCAACAGATATTCTTCCGTAAAGCGATAATAAAAGTGCTGACGCATAGTTTGCATCGTTGTTATTGGGACATAAAGTGATGGTTGCGGCGCGGTCTATTCCGCCTTGCTCGTCGAAGACAAGGCTGCCGGTTATACCGGAGATGGTACTGGCATTACTTAGTGGATCGCTTGCTACAATTAAGACCTCACTGTTATCCCGGCTGCCGTTTCCATTTGCATCTATAAACACCATTTTTGCATTGCGCCAACTCGACGTGCAGGCTGTATAGTTTTGCGTAGGGCACAGCACTACGTTGGTTTGTTCGTCTACCGCAGAAAAGCGAGCGCGTTGAACCACTGCACTTAAATTGTTTAAGTCAGAGGTAATTCTATTCTTGATTACGATATTTTGAATGCCAGGCGCAACTGTGGTGAGAATAATGGCAAGAATAGCGACGGCAACAAGCATTTCTAGAAGGGTTAGTCCTTGCTGTCTCGACATTATGGATAGTCGTGCTGTAAGCCTAGTGTTTGTCATAAACGGTATTCGATTCCACGCGTTGCTATAAAGAGAAACAGGCGGGTTTGCTTTTGCGCCGCCTTTCTCCAATGTAATGTTGTAGCGCCATAATTTTACGCTACTTACTCATATTTTAGGGTAAACTAATTTGAGTTGGCAAAGGTATGTTTTACCGCGCAACCGCATATTTGGCCATACGCCTTACGTTTAATGGCTTGTCGTTCTGCTGTGCTTAAATCTCAACTTAATAATAAATAAATTGCTGACCTTAAGTGCTGCACAACTGCAATACCAGAAGAGTAAATCCAAATAGATGCGCGGATACCACTAACATCTGCGGTCAGATTGTCGTAGAATCAAGTTCCAGGACGCCCCAAAAATACGTGGATATAATGATGCAAAAACAAGCAGTTATTGATGAAATGAAAGTGCTGCCTGAAATTGACGTAGAGTACGAAGTCGCACGTCGAGTCTCGTTCATAAAAAAGCAGTTACTTACTTCTGGTTTAAATTCGCTGGTACTGGGTATTAGTGGCGGCATTGATTCATGCACATTGGGTCGGTTAGCTCAATTAGCAGTAAATGAATTAAACGATGAGCACCACGAAAAATACCAATTTATCGCGGTTCGTTTACCTTATGATACCCAAGCCGATGAAGACGATGCACAGAAATCTATCGACTTTATCCAGCCCTCTCATTCTCTTGCAGTGAATGTAAAACCTGGCGCAGATGCTATTCATGCGTCTACTTCACAAGCGCTTGCCAGTGCTAACCTTCTTCCCGACAATGAAGCGAAACAAGACTTTGTGAAAGGAAATGTTAAAGCACGTACTCGTATGGTTATCCAGTATGAAATTGCTGGGATGGTTGATGGCCTCGTTTTAGGTACCGATCATTCGGCTGAAAATATTACAGGGTTTTATACCAAGTATGGTGATGGTGCATGTGACCTTGCGCCGTTGTTTGGTCTCAGTAAGCGCCAAGTACGTGCAGTGGCAGCCCATTTGGGTGCACCACATAACGTCATCACTAAAGCGCCAACTGCTGACTTGGAAAGCCTGTCTCCGCAAAAAGCCGATGAGCAAGCATTGGGCATGTCTTACGACCAAATTGATGACTTTTTGGAAGGAAAGCCAGTTTCTGCGGAAGTGGAAGAGAAATTGCTCTATATTTATGAGCGTACACAGCATAAACGTGTGCCAATTCCAACAATTTACGATGAGTTGTAGTCATGAAAAAAATTGAAGCTATCATTAAACCGTTCAAAATGGACGATGTTAGGGAAGCGCTAGCTGAAGTCGGTATCGCAGGGATGACAGTGTCAGAAGTGAAAGGGTTTGGTCGTCAAAAAGGCCATACTGAACTTTATCGCGGTGCTGAGTACCAAGTTGACTTCCTACCCAAGATCAAAATTGAGCTTGTACTGGATGATGACCGCGTTGAGCAAGCGGTTGAAGCTATTCAAACGTCAGCTAAGACAGGCAAAATTGGCGACGGGAAAATCTTCGTTTACAACGTTGAGACCGCCGTACGAATTCGTACCGGTGAACAAAACGAAGACGCGATTTAACTAATCGGTGTTTATCAAGCATAAAAAAGGGAGCCGCTGGCTCCCTTTTTTGGATGATTATCAAACGTTAGTGTTTATCGTCAGAGCATTCACCTGTTTTAGGATCACAGCAGCTGCTTTCTGCTTGGTGCACATGACCGTGCTCAAGCTCTTCTTTCGTTGCTTCTCGTACGTCAACAACAGTCACGTCAAAAGTTAGCGGAATACCGGCAAGAGGGTGGTTACCGTCAACAACAACCTCTTCGTCAGTTGTTTCAATGATAATGACCGATTGCTCACCTTGTGGCGTAGTTGCGCGGAAAGACATACCCACTTCAACATCCATACCGTCAAACATTGAGCGTGGTACAGTTTGTACAAGTTCGTCAGCACGTTCACCGTATGCTTTTTCAGGGTTTACTGAAACGTTGAAGCTATCTTCCTTCGATTTACCAATAAGTGCATCTTCTAGCCCTTCAATTAAGAAGCGACGGCCTAGTAGTACTACTAGTGGCGATTTCCCTTCTGAAGAGTCTAGCGTTGTGCCGTCTTCGGTAGATACGGTGTAGTGTAGCGTTACAACGCTGTCAGAAGTAATTGTCATAACAAATCCTATCTTGGCCCTTTAATAAAGGGCAATAAATGTAATGCAGTAAAAACTGCTTATCGACGTTTTTTCACAATATTGCTAGCTTTCTGCTCAATACTGTACGGCAAAGTATTAGGGTAACAGGTAATGGCGTTATTATCAGCCAATCTGTGTAATTCTTCGCTGGTGGTATCGTTGTTGAGCACTGCAATAAACCAGGTTTCATTATCAAGCGATGCAACATTGAGTATTTTGCCCGCTATACGCCAATTTTCGCCCAACTGCTTTTCTAATGCATCGCCAGGTTTAATATTTACGTTACCTTCAAGCTTAAAGCTGTAGGCGGCGCGTTTGTTTTTACCCAGAAAGCGGGTTCGCGCAACCACCTCTTGCCCCATATAGCAGCCTTTATCAAAGTCGATACCGTTGAGCGCCTGCACATTAATCATCTGGGGCACGTATTCCGCCACTGCGTCGCCTTGCACTAAAGCGTGTACGCTTTGAATTTGTATAGCGTCAAACACGGTTTGGGGATAGCAAGAAAGGGTTTGCGCCTCTATTAACGAATTTATTTGCTTTGCGCCATTATCATCTAAAAGAACAATAATTCCTTTGCAGCTAGTATTGGCAAAATAGGCGACGCCGTGTTCGCTCTCGACCTTTTCAAGAGAACCATTGTCAGGAGTATCGCTCTCAAGAAGGCGTTCCACTTCGTTTTCGGAGAAAAGCTGGCTTAACGCTGCCTTTACTTCGTTAGTTTTCACTGCATCAAGCGAAATAAAATAAGCGCTGTATGTTTGTGTGTCGTCGAGAATATCAACCTTAGAGAACACACCATACTTATTAAGCTGTGCTAATGAATGACTACCCGCATCTTCATTGGTAACCAACAATAATTTGTTTTGGTGGCGAGTTACGTACCCGGTAGACCACGTTTTGCCTTTATTATCACAATGGGCGAAATGCCTGGCAGTATTCTCGGTTAGCTTATTAATGTTGACCGTAATTTGCCCTTGCAGGTAACTGTCGGCCTGTTCTCCTTCCAAAGAAATTATCATGGCATTTGAAAGCTTGACCACAAATTCACTTGGAAGACTTTGTAATGATGCGATAGATGTCATATTCACCACTGTAAAATTCGCTGTATGTACTCAAGGTATGGTAAAACCACCAATATTCAAGGGCAATACATGGGAATGTGCGCAGATTAAGTTCTATTTAGTTTGCCTATCTGACCAAAAGAGCAGTGATCCCCACGCATAGGGCATGGTATTATTGTTAGCGAATAAAAAACGGTATGAAAGACATATGTTTGAACCAAAAAGATTAGCGCGATTAAAGTGGGCGTGTCGCAGAGGCATGCTAGAATTAGACGTACTTTTACTTCCTTTCGTGGAAGAAGCCTTCGATTCTTTAAGTTATGAAGATCAAGAAACATTTGAACGTTTACTTACCAGTGATGACCCTGATTTGTTTGCATGGATCATGGGACACCAAAAGTGCGAAGACCCTGAACTAGCCGCCATGGTGGCGACTATCGTCAACCGTGTCAAAGTATAGAATTTGCATTACGCACAATAGGTTTAGAAGGTTATTTGGGGAAGTATGCGTTGCTGTTTGTCTTTTCGCAGCATTGTGCAGCCTTCCTCAATACTTGTGGTCTTGGCTGAGCTTCTCAAAATTGATAGCGCTTGTTGCTGTTGCAACCACGTTAGTTATTTTCTGGCGTCTTTATGACGCGTTTAGTAACAAAATTTCTGCTACTCAATACGCTCTCTCTTTGACCAGCGATGGTATTATCCGGGTTGTTGACGACAGCACGCTCCCACTGGATTTGCAAAGCATGCCAAAAGGTAGCTTGTTAGTTGATGCTCAGGTCGACGGCACATCAATGAACATTCATCATTCTTCCCAGCTCTTTACTTGGGGGCTGTGTATCAATGTGCTGCGCCAAAAACGCAGATGGTTTGAAAAAGATCATAGCCATCTCGCTTGGATCTTAAAAGGTGAGTGCTGCGAAGCAGACTATCGCCGGTTGGCTAGAGCCATTATCTTGGCCCGAAAAGCAACGCCTTAAAGGAATTAAAAAATGTTTCGTGAGTATACCAAAGCGTTATTTAAACGCGTTGACGCCAGGCAGCTTATGCAGTTTAAACCGCCTACGTTGCCTCAGCGCATCTATACCAAAACGCTCAATGTCGACAATGTGCACTACGCTTCTTTTTGTCAGGAAGTTGACTGGCCGGCAAATGAGCATGTCCATCCACTTTATTTGCAGATGCTTTCCTTACCATTGCAAATGCAGTGTTTGCTGGACAAACAAAGCCCATTTCCATTGCTTGGCCTTATCCACGCCGCTAACAAAGTATCGGTAATAGACCATTGCGATTTAAGCGAACCCTTTGAATGTCGCGTGCGCTTTCACGATGTGAGACCGCATAACCGAGGTTGGGAAGTAGATGTAATGTTAGAGGCGCTGCAGGCAGGGAACCTGGTTTACAGGGCGATAAGTAGTTACTTAGTGAAGGTGAAAGCCGTTCATGTAGCTCCACTTGGTGCAAAAAATGACTTACATGACGATTGTGAATTAGAGAATAGGGCGCTCATCGGCGAAATTAGTGCTTCGGCTAATACAGGTCGCCGCTATGCAAAGCTTTCTGGCGACTATAATCCTATTCACTTGTCTGCAATATCTGCCAAAGCATTTGGGTTTAAACAGCCTATAGCACACGGCATGTGGACATTGTCACGCGCTGTGTCGGCGTTTGTAAGTCATCAAGACTTCAGACAATCTATGAGCGTAAAAGAAGTAAATTGCCGCTTTAGAAAACCCGTGTTTTTGCCCTGTGACATTCATATTCAACAACACTGTAAAACAGATAATAGTGTGCTAATAGACGTTACCGATAGTAATGACAGCCTTGTGCACTTATCTGCTAGTCTAGTGTTTAACCAGGCCTGAATTAACGTTTAATCAGGTGTAGATCTGCAAAAGATAAGCGGGAGATAACCTAAGGTTTATACCAATCTGCATAGATCATTGCTCACTCAGAAGGCGCTGGCAAGTTTCCTAGCAAAGCGTGGGAATCTGAAAGGGAACAGACTGGTATAATACTGTGGACGGTGAAAAGAGAGCGTGCTGTGATGCTCTCTTTTTGTTTGACGTGTTTTGTTGAGCGCTAAATGATGCTGTGTGAATGTATTGTCCAGTTATTAAAAAAAGGCGCATTAATATTAGCGCCTTCTTTAGACTGATACAGATCTTACTTTATGCACTAGTCGGCATCGGCGAAGCTGTCTTGAGTAATTAGCGAGCCAACGTCAGCGCCTGACAGCTGTTTTCTGGGAATAAGTATTGTAGGAACGGGGTTGTCTAACTGTTCAGGGTAGTCCAAATTAAAGTGTAACCCTCTGCTTTCCTTTCGCTCCATCGCACATCGCACAATGAGTTCTGCAACCGTAACAAGGTTTCGAAGCTCTAGCAGGTTATTACTTACCCTGAAGTGTGAGTAATACTCAGTAATCTCTTGCTCTAATAGCTTAATGCGGCGCATGGCCCGTTCAAGGCGCTTATCAGTGCGTACAATACCTACGTAATCCCACATAAACAGCCTAAGTTCGTGCCAGTTATGTTGAATGATGACTTCTTCGTCAGAGTTAGACACTTGGCTCTCATCCCAAGGCGCAATAGACTCTTCACAGTCTGCACTGGAAAGATTTTTAATAATATCTTCCGCTGCAGCGCTGGCAAAAACCACACACTCAAGTAAAGAGTTAGATGCCATGCGGTTGGCGCCATGCAGACCTGTGTAGGCCACTTCACCGATTGCGTATACATTATTCAAGTCGGTTTTGGCATTAAAGTCGGTCATCACTCCGCCGCAGCTGTAGTGCGCAGCAGGCACGACTGGGATAGGTTCACGGGTTATATCGATACCAAGCGAGCGGCACTTTCGATAAATATTAGGGAAGTGCTTAACGATAAAGTCAGCAGGCTTATGACTGATATCCAAGTACATGCAGTCAGCGCCCAATCGCTTCATTTCATAGTCGATTGCGCGAGCGACTACGTCGCGCGGCGCAAGATCGCCACGCTCATCAAATTTGTGCATAAAGCGGGTACCGTCGGCGTGGCAGAGGTTTGCGCCTTCGCCGCGCAGCGCTTCTGTAATCAAAAAGTTACGTGCCTGCGGGTGGAATAAGCAAGTCGGATGAAATTGATTGAATTCCATATTGGCCACGCGACAACCCGCTCGCCATGCCATGGCAATGCCGTCACCGCTCGACACATCGGGGTTCGATGTATACTGGTATACCTTGCTACCACCGCCGGTTGCCAATGCAACAAAAGGCGCGCGAATTACTTCAACGTGCTCTTGTTGTCTATTCCAAACATAAGCACCCACCACGCTGTTCTTTTCTTCCTTTGAAGGAATGAGATCAATGGCGTTATAGCGCTCAAATATGTGAATGTTTGGATGGGTCGATACCGCGTCGTTTAATGTAATTTGAAGCGCTTCGCCTGTGGCATCTGCAGCGTGAAGAATTCGCCGGTGGCTGTGTCCGCCCTCACGGGTAAGGTGAAAGCGCTCCTCACCAGATTCACTTTTTTCTGTATCAAACGGTACACCGTAACTGATAAGCCACTCAAGTGACGCCTTTGCTCGTTCTGCAGTAAATCTTACGGCTGGCTCTTCGCAAAGCCCAGCACCTGCAGCAAGCGTGTCTTTTACGTGTGCGTCTATGGAGTCTTGTTCATCGAATACTGCGGCAATACCACCTTGTGCATAGCGGGTAGAGCCTTCATTGCGGTCACTTTTACTAAGTACAATAACCTGACAATGGTCGGCAAGCTTAAGCGCTAAGCTCAATCCTGCCGCGCCACTCCCAATAATCAATACGTCACAACGGTGTTCTATTGCATTTGATGTGGAAGTTAGTGAAGACGATACAGATTTCATGTATTTTTATATCAATTCAAACGAGCAAAGGTTCGGCAAGTCTAAAGGATGAGTAGCAAAACACAATCATTCTTGCCCCCTGGCCTAAGCATTTTTTAAAATATTTAATGCTTTTACAGAACTTTTGTAAAAAGAACGCGTCTATACACATGCTTGTTAGAGCTATTGTGTAGTTGAAGTAGGGAGTAATGGCTCGAATGAGCGAGCAGATAACCGACCAACAACTGGTCGAAAAAGTACAGCGTGGCGATAAAAATGCGTTCAACTTGTTGGTAACTCGTTATCAACATAAAGTGATGCATCTCGTTTCTCGCTATGTGAAAAATACCGGTGACGTTGCTGATGTAACGCAAGAAGCGTTTATCAAAGCATACCGTGCCTTACCTAATTTTCGTGGCGACAGTGCATTTTATACTTGGCTTTATCGCATTGCGGTAAACAGTGCCAAGAACTATCTTGTATCTCAAGGTCGCAAGCCGCCTGCAAGCGATGTCGATGCTGACGAAGCAGATTTCTACGAGGGTAGTGATGCATTAAAAGAGCAATCTACACCCGAGCGAAGCCTGTTATCTGAGGAAATTGAAGAAACCCTGTTTAAGGTAGTTGAGAAGCTGCCGGACGATTTACGTATGGCGATAACGCTGCGTGAAATTGAAGGGTTGAGCTATGAAGAAATCGCGAACGTAATGTCGTGTCCTGTGGGTACGGTGAGATCCCGTATTTTTAGGGCTCGCGAGGCGATTGATAAAGTTATTCAACCGTTGTTAGAAAATTAAAAAGAAATAAAATCAAAAAAAGATGAACTTTCTTTTTTCCACGATGACTAACAGCTGTGTTAGGGTAGTTAACGATCACTTTGATCTGGAAATGAATATATGACGCAACAGCAAGAAAAATTGTCCGCATTCATGGATGGTGAGATGGAAGGCAATGACATCATCGATGCGATTAAGCAAGATGAAGCGCTTCAGGCCAAATGGCAACGTTACCATGTGTATCGCGGTGCAATGCGAAAAGAGGCAAGTGTTGCTCCACAGTTGGACATCACCGCAAGCGTAGCAGCTGCGCTTGAAAACGAGCCAGCTATAGTCGCACCTAAACGCTCGCGCTGGCAGTCGATACCATTGATTGGCAATGTTGTTCCTTTTGCGAAGCAGTCAGGCCAGTTTGCAGTAGCTGCGTCGGTGGCAGTGGCAGTTATCTTTGGTGTTCAATACACTAATCAAGAAGCGCCTACCGAGCCATTTATGACAGCGCCAACGATTGCTCCTCAAGGTGGATTGTCTCCAGTGAGTTTGGAACAAACCAGAACGTTACCACGTAACGACATGAATGAAATGCTTGAGAAGAAGCGCAAAATTAATGCATTGATTGCTGATCATGAGCAGCAAATAAAGCTTAAGCAAGCGCAAGAGGACGAGGGTGAAAGCGAAACAAGTGGACCAGAGCGCCCATAAGTTATCGCAGCCAGTCAACATTAGTTGGAATGTGCTTTCGCAAGTAAATTGCGACTGACATACATTTCATATTTTAATCATACCAGCATATACTGCTGGTATGTTTGTTTTAAGGCAGGAAAAAATGCGCTGTAGTTCTATCCTTGCACTTTTTTTCATTTCGGGCGCGGCTATTCAGCCCACTATTGCCCAAACTACTTCGCTGAGCGAAGAAACGAAAGCTCCTATTGCCCCAGTCCAAAACGTGAATGATGGCGACGTTGAATTAGACGCTAACTCAGAATCAAACACGAAAGCTGGCCGACTAGATGAAGCTGATCAAGAAGAAGCAGTGCGAGAAGACGTGATTCAAGAGCAACTTGAACAAAGTCGAAGCGAGCAAAATGCATCTGCTTCTCGCACACGAGAGCCTCAATCGGCCAATCAGTGGCTAGCTGAACTTCAAAACATTATAACCAATGCCAATTTCCAAGTGTCTTTTGTGCAAACTATTGCAGGAAAGGAAACCGTTCCATATTTATGGCGCCACGGGATAATGGAAGATGGTTCTGAATTAGAGCAGTTAAATCTTCAAAATGGACCAGGCCGCGAGCTTATTCGTGTGAACGATGTGGTGAGTGTATTTGAGCCAGATGTACAACCCTATAGCTTGCGTTCAAAGCATATCAACGGTCCAATACCAAGTGTATTATTGTATCATCCTGAACAGCTTGCCGAAGCCTATGAGTTCGTCGCTGTGGGAAGAGCGCGGGTGGCAGGACGTTCAGCGCAACAAATTCGAATAGTCAGCCGAGATAACACGCGATTTGGTTATCAACTGTGGCTGGATGAGTCGTCTGGTATGTTGCTCAAACTGAACATGCTTGATTTGCAAGGGGCGCTATTAGAGCAGATTCAGGTTACGGCCTTTGCGATATCGCCAGAGCCTGCTGATTATTTCTCTCGAATTAATTCTGCGTCGTTACCCGCGCCCATGGCGCTGAGCAACACGCCAAATCGTGCACACAAATGGGATGTCACCTATTTGCCGGCTGGCATGCGAGAAATAAAGCAAGATACAAGACGATTGGCCTTAACAGGGCAAATTGTAGAATATAAACTCTTTTCAGATGGATTGGTTGACGTATCTGTGTATGTTCAGCCTGCGGAAGATGCGTTAGGTGAAACGCTGGCGCTGCGCAATGAAGTGAGTACGTTCTTAACGTTGACAGACGGCAAAGCCCAGGTGACAGTGGTGGGAGAAATACCTTTGCAAACCGCTAACGCTATTGCCACGTCTTTACGCCCCGTCAGCAGTGTAAGTGAATAACCGCGCAATTGAGTAACAATGATAAGAGAAACCGCCACCGTAGTTGCCGTTAATGGTGATACGGTCACCGTAGAAGCAGCGATTAAATCCACCTGTAACGCATGCCAAGCACAAAGTGATTGTGGTACCGGCGTTATTTCTCGTGCGCTTGCACCGAAAACGCAGCAGTTGACGCTGCGTACTCCCATGCCTGTGCGGGTTGGCCAAGAAGTGACTGTAGGCATACCGGAAGCAGGTATTTTAAGTGCATCGGCTTGGTTGTACTTGCTACCGCTTATAGCGTTTATCGGGGCATATTCGGTGTCGATATCATTACTTAGTAGTAACGGATTTACTCACGAGTTATGGGCCATGCTGCCAAGTGGGTTAGTAACCTTCTTTACCTATAAGCTAATTGCTTACAAGTTGCGTCGTGTAGAACGTACGAAATATCAACCTGTCCTATTGGGTCAACAAGAGCACAGTGCAGTAGAACATTGATTTTTTGAAGGGCTTTACGCTGCTCAATGGTTTAATACAGGACTGCTCCATACGAGGCCGTTTTATACGAGGCCAATTTATACGAGATTATAGTGTTAACTCACGCTCATCAATGTAGCCAAGTTTTGAGATAGGCCGAGGAAGTCACGTCAGGTTGCCACTTCCATTCGTTATGTTTCTTGAAAGTAATAAATTTTCCACCACGCCAATTCGCTTTTCGCGCAAGAAATGGGTAAAATCCGCACGCGCTGCGTATAACCCTTTAAGCAAGGCAAGCAGCATTTTTTGTTTAATGAATTTTTCTGCAGGTAATTTCCAGCATTATGCAACAATCGCACATTCGTAACTTCAGTATTATCGCCCACATCGACCACGGTAAGTCTACGCTGTCAGACCGTCTAATCCAGCATTGTGGAGGGCTAACAGACCGTGAAATGGCTGAACAGGTTCTCGACTCAATGGACCTGGAAAAAGAGCGCGGTATTACTATCAAAGCGCAAAGCGTAACGCTGAACTACGAAGCGCGCGACGGTGAAACTTATCAGCTTAACTTCATCGACACTCCCGGACACGTTGACTTTACCTATGAAGTATCTCGTTCTCTTGCTGCCTGTGAAGGTGCGCTTTTGGTTGTTGATGCAGGTCAGGGCGTAGAAGCACAGACATTGGCAAACTGCTATACCGCCATCGAGATGGATATGGAAGTGGTGCCTGTACTAAATAAAATCGACCTGCCTCAGGCTGAACCAGACCGCGTTGCAGAAGAAATTGAAGATATTGTTGGTATCGATGCGCTGGACGCTGTGCGCTGCTCAGCAAAAACCGGTATCGGTATTGAAGATGTACTTGAAGTTATTGTAAATAAAATCCCGCCGCCAGAAGGTGACCGCGAAGCGCCACTTAAGGCGTTGATTATCGATTCTTGGTTTGACAACTATCAAGGCGTTGTTTCACTGGTACGTATTGTCGAAGGCCAGCTGACCAAGAAAGACAAAATTCAAATTATGTCAAACGGTCAAACGCATCAGGTTGACAAAATTGGTGTATTTACGCCTAAGCCACTCGATACAGGCACATTAAGAGCCGGTGAAGTAGGCTTTATCATTGCAGGGATTAAAGATATCCAAGGCGCGCCTGTGGGCGACACCATTACCTTGGCTCGCGAGCCAGCTGATGCAATGCTGCCGGGCTTTAAAAAGGTTAAACCTCAGGTTTATGCCGGTATTTTCCCAATAAGCTCAGACGATTATGAAGATTTCCGTGATGCCCTTGCGAAATTAAGCCTGAACGACGCTTCACTGTTCTATGAGCCAGAAAGCTCTGCAGCGCTAGGTTTTGGATTCCGTATTGGTTTCCTTGGCATGCTGCACATGGAAATCATTCAAGAGCGTTTAGAGCGTGAATATGACTTGGGTCTTATCACTACTGCGCCAACGGTAATTTACGAAGTAGAAACGACTAAGGGCGAAACTCTTACCGTAGATAGCCCAGCTAAATTACCTCCGGTAAATGATATCGCTGAAATTCGTGAGCCTATGGTTGAAGCCAACATTCTTGTACCACAAGAATACTTGGGTAACGTAATTACACTTTGTGTTGAAAAGCGCGGTATGCAAACCAACATGACATACCACGGTAAGCAAGTGGCGGTAACTTATGAGCTGCCAATGGCAGAAGTGGTGCTCGATTTCTTCGACCGTTTGAAATCTACGAGCCGTGGTTTTGCATCGCTTGATTACAACTTTAAGCGTTTCCAGACATCAGACATGGTGCGTGTTGATATTCTTATTAACGGTGAACGTGTAGACGCGTTAGCAGTAATTACACATAGAGAAAACTCTCAAGGCCGTGGTCGTGAGCTGGTCGAAAAGCTTCGCGAGCTTATTCCACGACAAATGTTCGATATCGCTATTCAGGCGGCTATCGGTAACCATATTGTTGCAAGAAGTACAGTTAAACAGCTACGTAAAAACGTAATCGCGAAGTGTTACGGCGGTGACGTAAGCCGTAAGAAGAAACTACTTCAAAAGCAGAAAGAAGGTAAAAAGCGAATGAAGCAAGTGGGTAATGTTGAATTGCCACAAGATGCGTTTCTTGCAGTATTGAAGGTGGGCAAATAATGGCGAATTACTTCTCCTTGATTTTGGTGGCACTCACCTTAATAACAGGATTAATCTGGCTAGTGGATAGCCTAGTGTTTGCACCAAAACGAAAAGCACGCTTACAGGCTGCGGCAACCGCAGAAGGAGCGGGCTATGGAGAAGATCCTCAACTGCCGTACCTTGTTGATACTTCGCAACAGATTTTTCCTGTTATTGCTTTCGTATTGGTATTACGTTCGTTTTTATATGAACCATTTCAAATTCCTTCAGGCTCAATGATGCCCACTCTGTTAGTGGGTGACTTCATTTTGGTTGAAAAGTTTGCCTATGGCGTGAAAGACCCGATTTTCAGAAGTAAGCTTATTGAAACTGGCGTTCCAGAGCGTGGCGATGTGGTGGTTTTCAAATACCCTGAAGAGCCTTCAATTGACTACATTAAGCGCGTGATCGGTTTACCGGGCGATACTGTGGTTTATCAAAATAAACAGGTTTATATCAAACCGAAGTGTGAGACTGGCAACAACTGTCCTAAATTGAAAGCCGTACCGCTTACGTTCCAAGAGCGTGGTGAGTTCGTACAGGACATGGCGCAGCTTATGCGTTACACCGAAGATTTAGGCACAGTAGAGCATGACATTTTGCGCCACCCAGTACGCGAGATTTCGCCGGTTAATTTTTATACCCAGCCTGGCACACGCAGCAATGAGTGGATTGTGCCAGAAGGTCAGTATTTCGTGCTAGGCGATAACCGTGACAACAGCCGCGACAGCCGTTTCTGGGGTTTTGTGCCAGATGCAAACTTGGTTGGAAAAGCGGTGGCGATTTGGATTTCATTTGAATTTGAGCGCAGTCCGTCAGACTTCCTTCCAACTTGGGTACCAACAGGTGTTCGATTTGAGCGAGCAGGTGGCATTCATTAATGCAGGGAATTGATAAATATCGTCGTCTGTACAAGGCGATAGGCTACACATTTACCAATGAAGCTTTATTGGAACAAGCGCTTACTCATCGCAGTGCGGCTAAACAGCACAACGAGCGACTAGAATTTCTGGGTGACGCTATTTTAGGCATGATTGTTGGGGAAACGCTGTTTAAGCGATTCCCAACTGTGCCAGAAGGCAAACTCACACGAATGCGCTCTACTTTGGTTAAAGGAGACACACTGGCAGAACTTGCAAAGGAAGCCAGTGTGGGTGAACTACTTAACTTAGGGCCAGGAGAGCTCAAAAGCGGTGGTCATCGCAGAAGTTCGATTTTAGCCGATGCAGTTGAAGCTATTTTAGGGGCTATTTACCTCGATTCCGGTATGGACGAGGTACGAGGCGTTATAGACCGTTTATGGGAAACCCGCATTAACAAACTAGACCCTAATGCCCACCCTAAAGACAGCAAAACTCGTCTTCAGGAGTTTTTACAAGGTCGTAAACAAGCGCTACCAACCTATGAAGTGCTGTCTATTTCAGGGAAAGATCATGCTCAGACTTTTGAAGTTAGCTGTCAGGTAGAAAGTCTACCAGAAGCGGTAGTGGCGTCTGGCAATAGCCGCCGAAAAGCAGAACAAGAAGCTGCTCGTTTAACATTGGAGAAGCTTGATGACAACGCATGATGAACCGAATTTGCCAGAAATGCCTGATATTCAAACTCGCTGTGGCCTAGTTGCCATAGTAGGTCGCCCTAATGTGGGTAAATCGACCTTGCTCAATCGCTTACTAGGTCAAAAAGTAAGTATTACGTCGCGTAAGCCGCAAACCACGCGCCACCGCATTCTCGGTATAGATACCGATGGTGACTATCAAGCTATTTACGTTGATACCCCAGGGCTTCACCAAGACGAAAAGCGCGCGATTAATCGCTACATGAACCGCGCGGCATCAAGCTCTTTGGCTGAAGTTGGTCTTGTGCTTTTCGTTGTCGAAGGCGATCGATTCAACGCCGAAGATGAAATGGTATTAAGTAAGGTTAAACAAGCAAACCTTCCTTGCTATCTCATCGTAAACAAGATGGATAAGGTTGAAGATAAAGAAAACTTTATGGTTCACCTTAAAAAGCTTGGCGAAAAGCACCCGTTTGAGCACATGATCCCTATCAGTGCTAAACAGGGCCGAATGGTCGACGAAATTAGAGAGTTAGTGGCCAAGTCGCTACCTAAAAGTGAATTTTTCTTCCCAGAAGATTACATTACTGACCGCTCAAGCCGTTTTATGGCTGCTGAAATCATTCGCGAAAAGCTGATGCGCTTTACCGGCGATGAATTGCCTTACTCTACTACTGTGGAAATTGAGCAATTCAAAATGGCAGACAATGGTGTTTATCGTATCAGCGGTCTGATTTTGGTAGAGCGTGAAACCCAAAAACGCATGATCATCGGCAAAGGCGGAAAGCATTTGAAAACCATTGGTGAGCAAGCGCGTAAAGATATGGAAAACTTGTTCGACAACAAAGTATTTCTAGAACTTTGGGTGAAAGTAAAACAAGGCTGGGCAGACGATGAACGTGCTCTACGCTCTCTAGGTTACGGTGACGACAGTAACTTCTAGTTCACGCTACTATTATCTTTATAACGCTAGTTAGCTGTAACTGGCGTTATATTAGCACGTTATATTAGCAAAGATAGTGAGTCAGCATTTTCGCCAAGTGGTGTAGCTGATGGCTTGTGGACAACTACCTCAGTTAGATGCGCTTATGTGAGCATTTACACGGTGGTTTATTTACTCGGTTTCAACATCTCTAGCAGGCACAACAACTTCTTTTTAGGAGCGGTATATGGCAATTTCAGATATGCGCAGGCAGTACTCAAAGGGCAGTTTGAGTGAGTCAGATATTACTTCAAGTCCATTTATCATGTTCGATAAATGGTTAAAAGACGCCATAGACGCCGGAATTCCTGATCCTACTGCAATGACGGTTGCCACCGTCGATGCCAGCGGCCAACCCTCTCAGCGTATCGTTTTGTTAAAAGATGTCAGTGAAAAGGGCTTTGTGTTTTTCACTAACTTAGGCAGCCGTAAGGCACAAGAGTTAGCGGTAAACCCTAAAGTGTCGTGCCACTTTCCCTGGTTTTTTATGGAGCGTCAGGTTCGCGTATGTGGCAGCGTTGAAAAGCTTTCTGTTTCTGAGAATGCTGCTTATTTCTTTTCGCGACCGAAAGACAGTCAGCTAGCAGCGTACGCGTCAAAACAAAGCAAACCTATTGGCAGCAGGGAGCTACTACTGACCCAGTTTAAGCAATTAAAAGATAAGTTTGCTAACAAAGAGCTTCCCGTGCCGGACTTTTGGGGCGGTTTCAGGATCGTGCCTCATCAAATTGAGTTTTGGCAAGGTGGAGAAGATAGGCTACATGACCGCTTTGAATACAACAAAACTGAAGATGGCGCGTGGGTAACACAGCGCCTTATGCCGTAGGGAATACGTTCACCTTTCGTTCCCGCTAAAGTACTTCTCTAGAATGTGAGCCCGCTTAACTATTGAGCTTGTAGATAGCGTGCGGCGAGATAGGTAACAAGGAGGCATCTAAGCCGTGATTGATAGTCATTGCCATCTCGACTTACTTGCACAAAAGAAAGATCTTAGAGTTGCATTAGAAAGCGCCAAAGCCGCAGGGCTTACCCGCATCATGGCGCCTAGCATTAATCCCGAATCTTGGCAGGCGTTACAAGCGCTCAGTGAACGCTACGAAAGTCTTTTATCTATAGATACTGCGCTTGGGCTTCACCCTTATTTTTTGACTGGCAGCGAGCTTGAAAAGCCAGAGCAAACACTCAAGGAGAGTCTTCGTCAACTTGAAGACGCTACGGCTAAGTTGCATCCTTCGGTAAAAGCCTTGGGGGAAACAGGTATCGATGGGCATATAAGCGTGCCAATCGCGCTTCAAAAGGAAGCGCTACATAACCATTTGAAACTTGCCGATAAAGTATCGTTACCCGTAATTTTACATCACAGAAAAAGTCATCATCTGCTAGTTGAAGCATTGAAGCAAACCAAATACCAAGGTATAGGCGTTGTGCATGCTTTTTCAGGAAGTATTGAAGCGGCCAAAGGGTATATTGAAAGAGGGTTTTACCTAGGTATAGGTGGTACGATTACTTATGAACGTGCTCAAAAAACACGAAACACCCTTGAGTTTTTGTTAGAACACCATTTTGATAAATTGCTTTTAGAAACGGATGCCCCTGATATGCCCATGTGCGGTAGACAAGGAGAAGCAAACGAACCTCGTTATTTATCAGATGTCGTTGATGTTATAAGCGACCGCTATGGCGTGTCACATAAAGAAATAGTGTCCACCACCACAGCGAACTACACTCGACTATTTAATATTGATGCTGGAAGTGAAGCATAGACTTCCAAACTAGCTATCTAGCGCTTCTCTTTATTTCTTTTTGATTCGATTACCTGAATAAACCATGGGCGAGATTTATAAAAGGCCCGGGTTAGGTAAATACCTAGCATGAGCGCTAAAAAGACGAGAATACATGCAATAAGAGCAAGCTGGTAACGCAATGTCAGTGGACTCTCGAGGACAGCCTGCGTGTTCATGTGAATATTCACATAACCTAGTAAATTTTCATTATCGTCAGTGATAACGCCAACATAGGTTAGCGGCGTTACACTTTGCGACTGACTCATTGACACCACACTGGCAATTTGAGGCAAAGGAGCAATATACCTCCCGTCCTTATCAAACACAGACAAGGCAAGAATGTGTGGCTCGTCGACCAAAATAGAGGCGACGCTTTCAATATACTCCCGTTGAGTGAGAGTATCAGATAGCGCGGAATCTACATTATTCTCTGTTTCCTGATTCGAAAGTGCGTCAGCGATAAAGGCAGGTTGTAGCAGTTTTGCATACTGCCTTGCTATGCTCTCACCAGAGAAGCGAGTTTGCACGGTAAGCCAGTCGTTTTGGTATTGTTGGAATAACAGAAGCAATACCACTATCAAAGCAAACACCGCACTCACTACTATTGTGTGGAACAATCGCTTTAGAACTGTGTACAACGAATGCGAGTCATTCTTTGTTTGTGAAGCTGCTTTGCTTAGCCCGTCTACCAATTCGCTTTTCCATAAAGTCACGAGGGTTGCCTAACAGTAGGATAATTCGAAATAATTTAAAAGGAGATATTTTATTAGTTAGCCTAATTGGTTAGCATTAGAGCACCATTTGCCAATCACCGCAGTTTCTGTGTGCGTTATGAAAGACACTCTTCTTAATAATATCGATAATGACGATATCCATTTAGCTTCTTTTTTGTCTCATGTAGTTAGCAATAGTCACAACGACAGTGCGTATTCACATACGTTAACCGTTATTGGTCAAGCTGTAACACCTTATCTACTGCACAGCGTTTTAATTAAACTCAACGATGTGTTTACTCCTTCTAGCGCTGCTTTCCATCATTTACACAAGCAAATGGGGGATGATGTAATAGAAATTAGAGGTGCTTTGCAAAACACTGAACTTGAGCAGATTAAGCCACTGCTGGGCGACGTATCCAAGGCATATAATGTTGATGTTGGTTTGCAGGGCTCTCGCCCCTCATTGTCTGAGCCAGGACTACTGGTCATGGACATGGATAGCACTGTCATCGCGATTGAATGTATCGATGAAATAGCTAAATTGGCGGGTGTTGGCGAGCAGGTGTCAGAAGTTACCGCTAAGGCAATGCGTGGAGAAATTGCGTTTAATGATAGCTTAACGCATAGGGTGGCGTGCTTGGAAGGCGTGCCAGTTAGTCACCTTAATCAAATTCGTGACAGCATACCTATCATGCCCGGCATTCAAGCCTTGCTCACTCACTTGAAACAGTACAATTGGAAATTAGCGATCGCCTCAGGTGGGTTCACCTTTTTCGCTGACCACCTAAAAGCAAGGCTTGGACTCGATTTTGCCATTTCTAACACGCTTGCGGTGAAAAACGAGCAGCTGACTGGAAAAGTAGAGGGTGAAATTGTCAATGCAGACGTTAAGGCGCGAACCGTAAACGCCCTTGCTGAGAAGTGGCAAATTCCAGCCAACCAAACCGTTGCTATGGGGGATGGGGCTAACGATTTGGTCATGATGGCTGAATCAGCGCTTGGCGTGGCGTGTCACGGTAAGCCACTGGTTAATGAAAAGGCGGATGTGGCAATCCGCATTGGCAGTTTACATAGCCTTCTGTATTTTCTAGAAAAGTAGTTAACGAGAGTCTGTAATACAAGTGCTAGTTTTGGGGCAATAAAACTAGCGCTTCACACTTTATCGATTACCTTTCACCAGCCACAAGTTTCCAAAATCTTGTGATTAAAATCCTCCCGTGATGGGTTTTAACCTACGGGCTCATTTAAATTGATAGGCTTTGCGATTTCACTACGCGTTGCGCGCAATGGCCTTAGGTTGAACCGCACTTTTTAACGTTTTATTTGCCGTGATGTCTTCCACTGTAAAGCCGTATCTTATAAGTACTTCATCTGTGACATCGACTAGATGAGAGCACGCTGCAATACTCCACATTTTCTTCTCTAGCTCACGGGCTCGGTGCATGGCGTACATGGTTACGTAATTGATTTCCGTTTGCAGCATGGTCATGTCTGGCTTGCCGGTTGTGGTTAGCATGACATGAATAGCTACGAACTGGCCGCGAACCATAGCTTCTCTAATAAACGCTCGGCGCTGCTCGTTATTTTCGAATTTATCGGAATAGCGAGGAATGATCGCCATTCGCGGCTCTTTTTGTGATGCATCGAATGAGATAAATAATTCCTGTCGCAACGGCATGTTTTCAAGCTTAACGGCCTTAATGCCACTTTGTACAAAAGGTATATCTTGTTTTCTGTCTCTAAAGAGAAACTCTAAATTCACTTGCCCACGTTCGGCGTATTGCGTGGTTAGCGTGGTTATGCGTTCGTCCTGCTTTCCGACAATACAAGCCTGTGGAGTGTAGCGAACACCTTCCTTACTCATTAAGAAGGATAGGGAAGTAGCGTTTCGCGCATTAATACAACGTAGCGCCTGTCCCATTCCTGGTACTTCTTCTTCGTCGTTCTCTACTTTAAGGCTGCCTTTGTTCTTTTTAATCAGTTCTTCAAAGAAGTTTCTAGCACTTTTGCCTTCGTCGCCCGGCATAGTTTTTAAATGAAGAATGTTCTTGTCGACGTTGTGATAAATGATTTCGTATTGCAAATGCATGACATCAAAGGAACTGGCAATTTCTTGCAGACGAGGGAAGGCGACTTCTACTTTGCCCTCTAAATTACCTTTATATTCTTTGCTCAACTCTATACGAAGTCCAAGTCCATGCACCGAAATATCTTCGCTGATCCCTTTGTGCACCAGTTCTTCATTATTGAAGCGAGCTTCAATTTGGGTTCTCAGCTGATAGCGACTTTCAATGCGTTGCTCTTCATATTTAAACCTGACAACCTGAACATTCGAAGGAGCGCGATTGCGCGGATGCCCAAAATTTCGCAGATGAGAGAGGTTTTCTCGATTAAACTTAAACTCGTTGTAGGTCTCTTGCCCTGTTACTGAGGTTACATCGGTTACGTGTGCCAAGAATCGCAGGTTTTTCAGCTTTGACATTAGTCGAGCTGATGGCGGAGTGTTTAGTTTTTTAACTTTATTACCTACAGAATCCGGAATGGAAAGCGGGATATGGGCCTGCTCAGAGTCAACCTCTGTTAAGGTTATTTTAAATACCCGCCAACTCGCTTTTTTAGAGCCAAACCCTAAAAATACTCGGGTTAGTACGTCTTTTTGCAAGAGTTCCTCGTAAGACGCTGAGTAAAAGTAGACCTTGTCGTTCTGCAAATGAGTAAAACTAAATACGAAAATCTCTCTTACTTCTTCTGACTTCTGCAATAAGCGCATAAGCCTTTCCTGTGTGAGTAAGAAGTTCAATCGACAGTTATCGTCTTCGTCTTGCCAATACTGTACGGTTTCGCGGTTCACTTCGTTAACCATAGCAAACCGGGGAACCAGCGTTTTATTAATGACGTCTATATACACCGGCAGCGTGGGGCTACGCGGCGAAAAGTACTGCTCACAAATTTTACTGGTAATCGCCTCAATCGTATTGCTCATATTAACTTTATATCGGCGTTTATTGCCGTGTATAAAGCTTTCTAAGAATTTGTCGAATGCGGGGCTTGGCTTTTCTTTATCTCGTTGCAAGGCAAGATAGTTAACATCGTTTTTAGTTATTATCTTTACGAGCTTATATGCAATGCCATTCTTTTTGTCCATGGCAAATTCATTCTCTAAGCCCCTAAAGAATATAAACAGCGTTTCTCCTTTTTTGAAAAACGCGTCTTTAGAGAGTTTTACCTGCAAACCTTCAAGAGATATATCAACACTCAAACCGCGCATTGATTGATTGGCGCTATTGAATAATTCTACCGCCACAGCGAAGTTCATGCGTTCAGCGTTGCGCTGTCTGTAATCAAGCAAGTTTACGGTAGGAACTTTAAACTGCTCCAATACTGCTGAGCGCTTTTTGAGTTCAGGATTTTCTTTATCAGCGCGTTCTTGTGCGAGTTCTTTTTCGCGCATTAAGCGAAAGTTGTTTTCGGTGTTTTGTACCGCTTCGTAAACACCGTAAGTATATCGGCCAAATACCCTCAACTGCTCTTCAAACTTGTCAACAGCGACGTCATCCATGTAATGGCTACGTCCTTCGTGTATATATTTATTGCACTTTCCGTCAACATGACCACGCAAGTCTATGGTGCGCATACAGGGTTTGGCTAGGCGTTTCACTTCCATTTTGATGAGGAAGCGCTTTTCTTTCGGCACATCAGATGCAGTTTGAAGCAATACCTGGTTAAACTCAGGCTCATTAACCATGGGCTTTAGCTGTTCAATAATATCAGCATATTGCTTTAAATCTTGACTCATGAATGCGCAACTTTGTTGTTTAGTATCATTATTTTAGTTGTTATCGGCAAATCAGCAAAACTCATTAACCCCTAAAGTCGTTATACTTTTGTACCGTTTTACCGGAGGAGAACTGACCTTAGGTTTGTGCTTAATTCACCGTTGTTAAGTGTTAGAATACTCTTTTTAAGCAATGGATAAAACTGGAATATGGCAAAACGTAAAACTGCTTATGTGTGTTCTGACTGCGGTGCAGAGTTCCCTCGCTGGCAAGGTCAATGTTCGGAGTGTAAAGCGTGGAATACGATAAGTGAGTTTGTGGTTGCAAGTGCCAAAAGTGTCGCACGCCAAACCACGTCAGGCTATGCTGGGCAAACCGCTGCCAAAATTGAGACATTAAATGCAATAGATCTCGAATCACTACCGCGTTTCTCGTCAACATTTAAAGAGCTAGATAGAGTGTTAGGGGGCGGAATAGTCCCTGGGGCAGCTATGTTAATTGGTGGATCGCCAGGAGCGGGTAAGAGTACGCTTCTGCTTCAAGTAATGTGTCAGATGGCAAAAAGTGAAACCGCGCTTTATGTCACGGGGGAAGAGTCGCTTCAGCAAGTCGCCATGCGAGCAAAGCGCTTAAATCTACCTGATGACAAGCTGATGATGTTAGCCGAAACAAACGTGGAAACTATCTGCGATTTAGCCCTTACGAAAAAGCCTAAAATTATGGTTATCGACTCTATTCAGGTGATGCACGTGTCAGACGTTCAGTCTGCGCCAGGCAGTGTGTCGCAAGTACGAGAAAGCGCGGCGTATTTAACACGCTTTGCCAAGCAAAATCATATTGCTATGTTCATTGTTGGCCATGTAACAAAAGACGGTAACTTGGCGGGTCCGAAAGTTCTTGAGCACTGTATCGACAGCTCTATGATGCTGGAAGGAGAAAGTGATGGTCGCTACCGTACGCTTCGAAGTCATAAAAACCGCTTTGGTGCGGTAAATGAGCTCGGCGTGTTTGCCATGACAGAAAAAGGCCTTAAAGAGGTAAGTAACCCATCGGCCATATTCTTAAGTCGAGGTGACAATGAAACGCCAGGGTCTAGCGTTATGGTTATCTGGGAGGGCACCCGCCCGTTACTTGTAGAAATACAGGCGTTGGTAGACTATTCACAGATGTCGAACCCAAGGCGAATCGCTGTAGGGTTGGATCAGAACCGTTTGTCGATGCTGCTCGCGGTTTTGCATCGCCATGGCAATGTGCAAATGAACGATCAAGACGTTTTTGTCAACGTGGTAGGCGGTGTAAGAGTATCAGAGACCAGTGCAGACTTAGCCTTATTATTGGCCATGATTTCAAGCTTTAGAAATCGCTCGCTGCCCAGAGATTTAATTGTATTCGGCGAAGTCGGGCTAGCCGGCGAGATTCGCCCGGTTCCTAACGGAACGGAACGCATTATCGAAGCAGCGAAACATGGTTTTAAGCGGGCGATCGTGCCAAAAGCCAATGCGCCTAAGCAAGCCATTAATGGTATGAAAGTGGTGCCGGTAGCGCGCTTATCTGAGGCGTTAGACGCGCTTGAGTAATGCGAAAGGCTCAACATTTAAGTAAAGTGTTGACGGTGCCTGTTAAATTGAAAGGCCTATTAAATGGGCCTTTCCTGCATTAAACGAGTGAAACGCGTTTTTTAAAGGTTAATGTGGCGCCTGATAAACCGCATCAACTAATGCATTCAGGTCTTTCTCTTCAATACTGGCGTCGTCGCTGTTTAAAGTAATTAAACGACGAAGGGCGCTAATGCTGTCTACATCCATTCGCTCAACTTTACAGCCTAATGAAACCCGTTCTTTTCTACTGTCGGCATGACGATACAACTGCGAAATAGAAAGGGTTATTACAGGACTGTCTTCATTTGCTTGGAAGGTAGCAGTGTAAGGGTCGTGACTGTCAAAAGGTAAGTGTGACAACGCCGTTTCGGTAGCTTGAAGTTTAATGCCTTGAAGCGATACGTCGCTGACTACCACATCAATACTAACGTCATTGTGTGCCAGTGTGCCATTTACATTCAGTGACACCCGTTGAAATTGGCGCTTATCCGTCATTTTTCAAATACCCAGTTATCATTAACGCTGTTATATCAGTCCGCGTAGACAATTGCCCACTGAGTGGGTAATGACCTATGCGGACTGGTATTAGTATTGGCTAATTTGCGTGGGTTCGCAATGAAAAGCGAACAAATAAAAAAGCCGCTATCAGCGATAGCGGCTTTAGGCGTAAAGCAGAGATACAGATCTTACATCTCTGAATTTGTGTTATTTAGACATACGCTTATATTTAAGGCGGTGCGGTTCAACCACATCTTGTCCAAATTCTTGCTTCAACCAGCTTTCGTAGTCTGAGTAGTTACCTTCGAAGAAGTTGATGTTACCTTCATCGCGGTAATCCATAATGTGTGTTGCTACACGGTCTAGGAACCAACGGTCGTGCGAGATAACCATGGCACAGCCTGGGAACTCCAACAACGCGTTTTCCAAGGCGCGAAGTGTTTCTACGTCTAGGTCGTTGGTTGGCTCATCCAGTAGCAATACGTTACCGCCTGCTTTAAGCAGTTTCGCAAGGTGAACACGGTTACGCTCACCACCTGACAAGTCTTTGATGAACTTCTGCTGGTCGGTGCCTTTAAAGTTAAAACGGCTGCAGTAGGCGCGGCTGTTAATTTCAAAGTTACCAATGCGAATAATGTCTTGTTCGTCAGAAATTTCTTTCCACACGGTGTTGTTTTCGTTCATGTGGTCGCGGAACTGTTCTACCGCAGCAATTTGAACGGTTTCACCTAAATCGATGGTGCCTGAATCAGGTTTCTCAGCACCAGTAAGCATTCTGAACAAGGTTGATTTACCCGCGCCGTTAGGACCAACGATACCTACAATGGCACCCTTTGGTACTTTAAACGTTAAGTCGTCGATAAGTACGCGATCGCCATACGACTTTTTAAGGTTGCTTACTTCAATAACCTTGTCACCTAAGCGTTCACCTGGTGGAATGAAAAGCTCATTGGTTTCATTACGCTTTTGGTAATCGCTGGTAGATAGTTCTTCAAAGCGGGCCATACGAGCTTTACTTTTAGCATGACGACCTTTCGGGTTTGAGCGTACCCACTCAAGTTCCTGTTTCATGCTCTTCATACGTGCCGTTTCGGTACGCTCTTCTTGCTCAAGTCGGTTTTCTTTTTGCTCCAACCAAGAAGAGTAGTTACCTTCCCACGGAATACCTTCACCACGGTCAAGTTCTAAAATCCAACCTGCAACGTTATCAAGGAAGTATCTATCGTGGGTAATAGCGACTACCGTACCTTCATAATCGTGAAGGAAACGCTCTAGCCATGCGACTGATTCTGCGTCTAAGTGGTTAGTGGGTTCGTCTAGAAGCAACATTTCAGGCTTTTCTAGAAGTAGGCGGCACAGCGCTACACGGCGGCGTTCACCACCAGATAGTTTGCTAACGTCCGCATCCCACGCTGGAAGGCGAAGGGCATCAGCAGCACGCTCTAATGCATTTTCTAAGTTGTGGCCATCTTTGGCTTGAATAATAGCTTCTAACTCGCCCTGCTCTTTAGCAAGGGCGTCAAAATCAGCGTCTGCTTCTGCATACGCTGCATACACTTCATCAAGGCGAGTTAATGCGTGTTTAACGTCGGCGACGGCTTCTTCTATGTTGCCGCGAACATCTTTTGTTTCATCAAGCTGAGGCTCCTGTGGAAGGTAGCCCACCTTCAAACCTGGTTGAGGACGCGCTTCACCTTCGATGTCGGTATCTACGCCGGCCATAATGCGAAGTAAGGTAGATTTACCTGCACCATTTAGACCTAGCACACCAATTTTGGCGCCTGGGAAAAAGCTAAGTGAGATATTTTTTAAAATGTGTCTGTTTGGTGGGACGATTTTGCCCACGCGATGCATACTGTAAACGTATTGAGCCATGCTCTATCCTCGCTGAAAAAGCGGTGAAAAATAATAAAGTCCTAATTGGGCGTATTCTACTCGTAACAGGGTAGTTTATGCTAGGGGCTGTTGACCTTTGATGTACAGAAAAGGTCAACAGCCTAATGTCACTTACGCTTGGTGTTTTCATGGTTGATGATATTTTGAGCGCTCATGCCAAAAAGATTGATTTATGCGTCGGTTGACGAGGCGATTTAAGGTAAACTTAGTTTTATAAAAATAAGTAATTTATAAGAACGAGTAAACTTGTGCTTCTGGGTGAGTTTGTAAGCAAATCAAAAGAGCCCAGAGCGATAGACTCAACACTATTCATATCTCTGAACAGGTAATTATGATGACCGCTATGAGTAAACGCACATACAGTCTGGAAGAGCTTGCCAAACATGTAAGTGGGGAAGTGCAGGGCGATGGAAACATTACTATCTCTGCAGTAGGTACGTTATCCGGTGCAGCATCGCACCAAATTTCGTTTCTAACAAATCCTAAATACAAGCCGCAGTTAAAAGATACTCAGGCTGGTGCGGTAATTCTGCACAAAAACTTAAAAGATGATAGCCCAGTTCCTGCGTTGGTTGTGGCAAACCCTCATGCAGCGTTCGCCCTTATCGCTCAGTTGTTTGATACTACCCCAGCGGTAGCGACAGGTATTGCTGAGACAGCGGTTATTGCGCCATCTGCCCGCATCGGCAGTGATGTATCGCTAGGCCACAATGTAATCATTGAAGAGAACGTGGTTTTAGGCGATAGAGTTACTGTAGGCGCGAATACGGTTATTCGCAGAGGTACCCATATTGGTGAAGGCTGCACCATTCACCCGAACGTGACTATCTATCATGACGTAGTAATTGGTAAGCGCGTGACGATTCATAGCCAAACGGTGATTGGTGCGGCAGGCTTTGGTTACGCTAACGATAAAGGCGTATGGATCCCTATTCCACAAACCGGGTCAGTTCGCATTGGAGATGATAGTCAGATTGGTGCTAGCAGCAGCATTGACCGCGGTGCTATGGAAGATACGGTGTTAGGCACCAATGTTATTATCGATAACCAAGTACAAATTGGCCACAACTGTATTATTGGTGATCATTCATGCATCTGCGGTGCTACCGGTATTGCTGGTAGCTGTCATATCGGTAAGCACGTGATTATTGGTGGTGGAGTGGGCGTCAACGGTCACATTAGCATTTGCGATAATGTTCAGGTGACTGGCTACACCATGATTGTACAAGATATCACTGAACCGGGTGTTTATTCTTCTGGTCAGCCAGCACAAACCAACCGTGACTGGCGTAAAAATACGGTTCGCCTTGCCAAAATTGGTAGTTTATTTGACCGTGTTAAAGCCCTTGAAAAACAGGTCTGATCTCGCGCTGGCGCAGGTATTACGTTAAACCTGCGCCATTTATATTAATTTGGTCATAAAGCGGTATACAAGACCCTCAAAATGACTAGAATATGGCTCGAATTTGAGCAATCAGTGCGTAACGCCATATAAAAACCGCAGTTAAGGAGCCCCCATGTTTTCTCGCGAAATGAATATAGCTGACTTCGATCCTGAATTAGCCGATGCAATGTCTAAAGAGGTTGAGCGTCAAGAACATCACATTGAGCTAATTGCCTCTGAGAACTATTGTAGTCCACGTGTGATGGAAGCACAGGGTTCACAGCTTACTAATAAGTACGCTGAAGGTTACCCAGGCAAGCGTTACTACGGTGGTTGTGAGCACGTAGACGTTGTTGAACAACTTGCTATTGACCGTGCAAAAGCACTTTTTGGTGCAGACTACGCAAACGTTCAACCGCACGCTGGTTCACAAGCTAACTCTGCCGTATTCATGGCATTACTTGACGCAGGCGATACGGTGTTGGGAATGAGCCTTTCTGAAGGTGGTCACCTAACTCACGGTTCACACGTAAACTTCTCTGGTAAAACCTATAACGCTGTACAGTATGGTTTGAACAAAGAAACCGGCGAAATCGATTACGCGCAGGTTGAAGCGCTTGCTAAAGAGCACAAGCCGAAAATGATTATCGGTGGTTTCTCTGCTTATTCAGGCATTGTTGATTGGGCGAAATTCCGCGAAATCGCAGATAGCGTTGGCGCATACTTACTTGTTGATATGGCGCACGTAGCGGGCTTAGTAGCCGCTGGCGTTTATCCAAACCCGCTTCCTCATGCTCATGTGGTAACAACGACTACCCATAAAACGCTTGCGGGTCCGCGCAGTGGTCTAATCCTATCTTCATGTGGCGACGAAGCAATTTACAAAAAGCTTAACAGCTCTGTATTCCCAGGTAATCAAGGTGGCCCACTTTGCCACGTAATCGCAGCTAAAGCCGTTGCCTTTAAAGAAGCGCTACAGCCAGAATTTAAAGTGTATCAGCAGCAGGTTGTTGCAAATGCGAAAGCGATGGTTTCTGTAATGCAAGAGCGCGGTTACAACATCGTTTCTGGCGGTACTGACAACCATTTGTTCCTTCTTGACCTTATTGACAAGGACATTACCGGTAAAGATGCAGATGCAGCACTAGGTGCCGCAAACATCACGGTAAACAAAAACTCAGTGCCAAATGATCCGCGTTCACCGTTTGTAACCAGTGGTCTTCGTATCGGTAGCCCAGCGATCACTCGCCGTGGTTTCAAAGAAGAACAAGCTAAGCAAGTTGCAACATGGATTTGCGACATTCTAGATAACATGGGCGATGAGTCTGTTATCAAACGCGTTCAAGACGAAGTAGTTGCACTTTGCGCACAATTCCCTGTTTATAAATAAATAGGTTTGTGTTTTATTGCGTACTTTGGTACTAATGCTGGACTAACTAGTCTACATTTGGTTAATAAGCCTAAGTACGCAATATTTAAGGATTATTCATGTTTTGCCCGTTTTGTTCAGAACAAGAAACAAAAGTTATTGATTCTCGTTTGGTTGCAGAAGGGCAACAGGTGCGCAGGCGCCGGGAATGTATGGTGTGTCACGAGCGATTCACGACCTTTGAAAGTGCTGAGCTTGTGATGCCCCGCGTTATTAAACGCGATGGTTCTCGTGAACCGTTTAACGAAGACAAACTTCGTGCAGGCTTGCAACGCGCACTAGAAAAGCGCCCTGTTAGCACTGAAAAAGTTGAACAATGTATTCTCTCACTTAAGTCACAGTTGCGCGCAACCGGTGAACGCGAAGTGAGCAGTGAATTGCTCGGCAACCTAATAATGAAAGCCCTCAAAGAACTCGATAAAGTTGCCTATGTTCGGTTCGCCTCCGTTTATCGCTCTTTTGAAGATATTCGTGAATTCGGAGAAGAGATTGCACGATTAGGAGATTAAGTCGGCTACCTCTCAAACATCAGACACTTAGGGCTACAACAGGAATCCAAGTGAACCACGATACGGTTAAAAACGATTATTTTTGGATGGCAAAAGCCATTCAGCTTGCCCAACAAGGGCGCTTTACCACCTCTCCGAATCCTCGCGTTGGCTGTGTAATTGTTGACGAAAACAATCAACTGCTTGGTCAGGGGTATCACATTCAAGCTGGTACACCCCATGCCGAAGTGCATGCATTAAGACAAGCATCTAACGCACGTCCGCAGGGCGCAAAGGGCGCGACGGCATACGTTACACTTGAACCTTGTAGTCATTTTGGGCGCACACCGCCTTGTGCTGTTGCCTTAGTAGAAGCAAAGGTAGCGCGTGTTGTTATTGCTATGACCGACCCGAATCCAAACGTATGCGGTAACGGTATTAGCATTCTGCAGGAAGCAGGCATCGAAGTTGTAAGCGAAGTGATGGCTGCAGAGGCCGCAGCGCTAAACCCTGGGTTTATTAAACGCATGCTTACCGGTAAGCCCTTTGTTCGCGTGAAATTAGGCATTAGCCTAGATGGAAAAATAGCCCTTCAAAATGGGGTGAGTCAGTGGATTACTGGAGCAGAGGCAAGACGGGATGTGCAACAGTATCGTGCACAAAGTTGCGTAGTATTGACGGGTTCGGGTACGGTACAAGCTGATAATCCTAGCCTCTTAGTTCGTGAAAAAGAGGCTCAGTTTGAAAAGTATCCACTAGATCATATCCGCCAGCCAGCACGTGTGGTTGTAGATAGCAAAAGTAAGCTTAGTAGAGACTACACACTTTTTAACGACGGCAATATTACGTTCACGGCGACGTCACAGGCTCACCCAGACACCGCTACTCAGCACTATCTCCAACTGGACGAAAAAGACGGTAAACTCAATTTACATTCACTTATGTCAGCACTAGGCGATAAGCAATATAATGAAGTGTGGGTGGAAGCAGGCCCAGGCCTTGCCGGTGCATTATTGCAAGAAGGGCTGGTGGATGAACTTATTTGCTACCAAGCGCCTAAGCTTTTAGGTGATAAGGGAGTCAGTATGGTTAATTTACCCGCGTTCACGTCGCTAAATGAATGTATTTCGCTTTCGCTTATTGAAAATCGTCAAGTGGGTAACGATATTAAGCTTATCTTCCGTCCTGATGTTAGCAACACCCGTGGTTAACGCGATTAAAGAGGAACTTTATGTTTACTGGAATTATTCAAGCGCTAGGTACAATTAAGAAGCTTGATAACCGTGGCAACGATATTCGACTTACCGTTTCATCGCCTACGCTTGATATGTCTGATGTCGCACTCGGCGACAGTATTGCGACCAATGGTGTTTGCTTAACAGTGACTGATATGGGCCCCGATTATTATTGTGCAGATGTGTCGGCAGAGACCATCAAATTAACGGGCTTTGCACATTACAGCGCAGGCTCTACGGTGAATCTTGAGAAAGCGATGCGTCCAAGCGATCGTTTAGGCGGACATATCGTTTCCGGTCACGTTGATGGTGTAGGCGAGGTTACACAAATCATTAAGCACTCAGACTACGTAGAGTTCTGGGTAAAAGCGCCAGAAGCCTTGGCTAAATATATTGCGCATAAAGGTAGTATCACCGTTGATGGTATCAGCTTAACTGTTAACGAAGTTAATGGCGCAGAATTTATGCTTTGGATCATTCCTCATACATTGCAAGAAACCATTATGGGAAGCTATAAAGTGGGCACAGCGGTGAACCTAGAGGTTGATGTTATTGCGCGCTATTTAGAGCGATTGATGCTGGGCGACAAAGCTGCCGAGCCAAAAAGCAAAGGCATTGACATGGCATTTCTTGCCGAGAACGGATTTTTAAGAAAATAACCCTACAAGAAGCACACAACATGGCATTTAACACTACACAAGAAATTATTGAAGACATTCGCCAAGGTAAAATGGTTATCTTGATGGATGACGAAGACAGGGAAAATGAAGGCGATTTGATAATGGCGGCAGAGCATGTGACGCCTGAAGCCATTAACTTTATGGTAACCCACGCTCGCGGTTTAGTGTGTTTACCAATGACGCAAGAGCGCTGTCGCACCCTGAATCTTCCGCTTATGGTGGATAAAAACGAAGCACAATTTTCTACCAACTTCACTGTGTCTATTGAAGCGGCAACCGGCGTGACCACAGGCATTTCGGCGGCAGATCGCGCAACAACCATTAAAGCTGCTGTAGCGAAAGACGCGAAAGCGACAGACATTGTACAGCCGGGTCATATTTTTCCGCTAATTGCTAAAGACGGTGGCGTGTTAAACCGCGCAGGTCACACAGAAGCCGGTGTAGATTTACCGCGTTTGGCAGGGTTAGAGCCTGCTGGGGTTATTGTAGAAATCCTCAATGAAGACGGCACGATGGCCCGTCGTCCAGAACTAGAAAAGTTTGCTGAAAAACATAATCTTAAAATCGGCACCATTGCTGATTTAATTGAATATCGCAATCTCAACGAAACCACCATTCAAAAGGTCGCTCAATGCAATATGCCAACCGAGTATGGTGATTTCGAGCTTCACACGTTTAAAGACAGCATCGACAACCAACTTCATTTCGCACTTAAAAAAGGCGAAATTAAAGAAGATGAGCCGACACTTGTACGTGTACACCTTCACAATACGTTTAGTGATCTTCTTGGGTCTACCCGCGGTATTCATCGCTCGATGACGCTTGCAGATGGCATGCGCAAAATTTCAGAAGACGGTGGCGTATTGGTGCTATTAGGTAAAGAAGAGCATATTGAAAGTCAGGTACGCCGCTTTGCCGCAGAAGACCGAGGCGAGCGCCCGACTGGCGCTGACTGGCAGGGATCGTCACGCACTATTGGTGTAGGCAGTCAAATTCTAGCATCAATGGGCGTACACAAAATGCGTCTTCTTAGTAAACCAATTAAATATCACGCACTTTCAGGTTACGGCCTTGAAGTAGTGGAGTACGTGCACGACTAGTACTTAGCTGTAGGGCGGAGCTAAAGTGGAGAGGGAGTGCTCGTCGCAAACACGCGGTGAATACACCCTTGTACGCTCCGCCACCGAATCCATGCGGTAGAGGGTTTGCGACGAGCACTCCCTTCCCACATTGAGTCAAGCTAATGTACCCGTTTACGAATAGTAGAAGTTAAAGAAACAATCGATTTAGTTTGGGCGCAGTTGTGGTATACTTCGCGCCGTTTTTTCTCGAGGAATGAATCCATGCAGGTAATTGAAGGTAATATCAGAGCAACCGGTAAGAAATTTGCTATCGTTGTATCACGCTTTAATAGCTTTGTAGTTGAAAGCTTACTTGAAGGTGCACTAGATACACTAGAGCGTCACGGTGAAGTGAGTGATGACGATATCACGTTAGTACGTGTACCTGGTGCTTACGAGTTACCTGTAGTAGCTAAGAAATTAGCTGAGAAAAAGTCATTTGACGCCATCATCGCACTAGGTGCGGTTATTCGTGGTGGTACGCCACACTTTGATTTTGTAGCAGGCGAATGCAACAAAGGTCTTGCGCAAGTTTCTCTTGAATACGGTGTACCCGTATCATTTGGCGTAATTACAACAGATTCAATTGAACAGGCTATCGAGCGTTCAGGAACCAAAGCGGGCAACAAAGGTGCAGAAGCTGCACTTGGTGCGCTGGAAATGGTTAACGTTATCGATGCTGTTGAAAAGCTTTAAGGTAAACATTAAGTGAAAGTTTCAGCTCGTCGTAAAGCCCGTGAACTCGCTCTGCAAGGCGTGTATTCATGGCAAATGAGTCACAACGATATTCAGCAGGTTGAACTGGCGCTAGCCACCAGTAACGACATGCAAAAGGTAGATATGGCGTATTTCCAAGCTCTGCTTCGCGGTGTTGCACACAACGCAAGTAAACTTGATGCGACCATCAAGCCTTACCTTGGCCGTTTGCCTGAAGAGTTAGACGCTATTGAAAAAGCAATCTTGCGTATTGCGACGCTGGAACTGACCGAGCGCATTGACGTCCCTTACCGCGTAATTATTAATGAGGCGATTGAGCTTGCTAAAGCATTTGGTGCTGAAGAAAGTCACAAGTTCATTAATGGTGCACTGGACAAAGCAGTGCGCACATTGCGCAAAGACGAGCGCGACTAACCTTACCGTGGCGGCATGGACTGCCGCTAAAAGGGTTTAAAAATTACCGTGAAAGAATTTGATCTTATCGGCCGCTACTTTTCAAACAGCGGCCACAAACGCAAAGACGTTGTTATTGGTATTGGTGATGACTGTGCTGTAACAACGGTTCCTGAAAACCAACAGCTTGCCGTTACCACAGATACCCTGGTTGCAGGTGTGCACTTTTTGAAAGACGCACCGGCGAAGTCTGTTGCGTATAAAACAGTGGCGGTAAACTTAAGCGACCTTGCCGCAATGGGCGCAGAGCCAGCGTGGATTAGCTTATCTCTGTCATTACCGGAAGTGGACGAAGCTTGGCTAGATGACTTTGTTTCGGGCCTTTATGAGCTAACTCAGTACTATTCTGTACAGCTTATCGGTGGCGATACGGTTAAAGGCCCAATGGCGTTCACGATTACAGCTCAAGGCTTCATACCGCCAGGTTCTGAGCTAACGCGTAGCGGCGCTAAGCCAGGTGATTGGCTTTATGTCACGGGAACGCTTGGTGACGCAGGTGCAGGTTTAGACATCTTGCAAAATAAGCTGAGTGTAAGCGGTGAAGCGAAAGATGTCTTGGTAAATCGTCATTACTTCCCAACTCCTCGCGTAGCGGTGGGCACAGCTATCCGACGTATTGCAACGTCGTGCATTGATATCTCTGATGGTTTAATTTCAGATTTAGGTCATATCCTAAAAGCGTCTAATTGCGGTGCAAATGTTCATGTAGAGCGTTTACCGTTGTCACGAGCATTAACAAGCGCGGTTACACCAGAGCAAGCTATCGAATACGCGCTGTCTGCAGGCGATGACTATGAGCTTATCTTCACTGTAAGTGAAGAGCAGCGCGGAAGTCTTGAAACCTCGTTGGCAAGCACAAACGTGAAAGCCACATGTATTGGCCAATTAACCGGTCATAACGGCACACTTTCATTGCTCAAAGACAACGAAAAGTACACACCTGTTAACGTGTCAGGTTACGAGCACGCCTTTTAGGCGGCCTATTTGTCCGACAAAAGCAATAAAAAGGAAAAAGCATGCAGGCTGAGTTTCGCGCTAGAGTGAGTATGAAAAATCCCGTGCATTTTCTCGCACTAGGCTTTGGCAGTGGACTTATTCCTTTCATGCCGGGAACCTTTGGCTCACTTGCTGCGTTGCCCCTACTTATTGCCTGTAGCCAGATTTCCCTAATTTCCTTTATCGCGCTTACGCTGATATTCTCAGTTGTAGGCATTTACCTGTGTGGCAAGACTGCTGACGATATGCAGGTTCACGATCATGGCTCTATAGTGTGGGATGAAATAGCGGGCATGTTTGTGACCTTTCTGTTTGTACCTATTTCAGCGTCCTCTTTGCTTGTAGGTTTTGTTCTATTCAGGCTTTTCGATATCTTAAAGCCTTGGCCAATAGGTATTATCGATAAGCGCTTACATGGCGGTACAGGTATTATGCTTGACGATCTTATCGCTGGCGCCATGGCATGCGGTTGTCTACATTTACTAATAGCGTTTTGGCCTGCCGCATTGGCTTTGTTTTAATTCATTACGAATATCCGCCGCCATTTTGTTAGACTTACCTCAAAGGAAAGCCAGTTGACGGTGAGCGAACTATTTACGAAAAAGCCCGCAAAATAGCGGGCTTTTTAATGTCTTAGTGTCCCGTCCTAAAATACGTTGACATAAAGAGGACTTCTTTATGACAACTTCAAGTAATCAAAGACCTAAGCGCACACAGCGTGATTACACATTAGCTTTTAAATTGGGTGTAGTTGAGCGT